>OLNF01001011.1_pt1 | contig 24848 bp, 27 predicted proteins | sample 1673061 | NCBI WGS metagenome assembly OLNF01 (sample SAMEA3136751, study PRJEB25190) | human gut metagenome
AGCTGCATTTTTACGACATCTATACCGCGCTTTTGCCCGATGTAGACGTCAATATTCCGTATGAAGACGCGAAAAAGACCGTCACTGAGGCGTTGACCTGCCTGGGCAAAGAGTATGGCGATCTTCTGAATCAGGGCTTCACGAACCGCTGGATCGACGTGTATGAAAATGTCGGCAAGCGCTCCGGCGCGTACTCTGCTGGCGCGCTCGTCCATCCGTTCGTCCTGCTGAACTACACCGGTACGCTCGACAGCCAGTTCACGCTCGCACACGAAATGGGCCACGCGCTGCACTCCTACCTCTCGAACCACACGCAGCCGACCATCTATCAGGATTATGTCATCTTCGTGGCTGAGGTCGCCTCGACCTGCAACGAGGCCCTGCTGATGCAGCACCTGCTCAAGCAGACGACCGACAAGCGGCAGCGCGCTTACCTCATCAATTACTTCCTTGAGCAGTTCCGCACCACGCTCTACCGCCAGACGATGTTCGCCGAGTTCGAGCTGCGCATCGCGGAGCTGAGCCGTGCGGGCCAGACGCTGACGGCCGACCTGCTCTGTGAGGAGTATCGGAAGCTGAACGAGGCGTATTATGGGCCAGACGTTGTGCTCGACGAGAATATCGCACTCGAATGGGCCAGGATCCCTCATTTTTATTACAATTACTATGTGTTCCAGTACGCAACGGGCTATTCTGCGGCCATCGCGCTCTCGCAGCGCATCCTCGCCGAGGGTGAGCCGGCAGTGCGCGATTACCTCGGCTTCCTCTCCGGCGGATGCAGTAAGACCCCGATCGAGCTGCTGCGCGGTGCGGGCGTCGATATGACCAAGCCGCAGCCGGTCGAGTCCGCGCTGAAGCTCTTCGGCGAACTGCTCGATGAGATGGAGGCCCTTCTGCTGTGACGCGCGAAGATCTGTTCCTGCCCGTGCTGCACAGCTTTGAGAACGGAAATACGTTTACCGGCAGTTATGGCTCGATGCGATTCAAGGCAACGCCAAATGTTGTGATGTTGACGCCAAAGGAGGTCAACCTCCCGGAAAGCTCCATTCGTGCCGAGGTCTGGCACGGGCCGCTGTGCTATGAAAAGAGCGAGATGGAGGACGAGCGGACGTTCCCGATGTCGGAGGAGGGCCGCACGGAGCTGCATGCCTGGCTCAAGGCGCACATTGCGCCGGAGGAGCTGGCATGAGCCTTGTGATCCGCGTCACTGATTTCGCCGCGCCGGAGCTGGACGTCTACGCGCGGACGACGGAAAACCAGCTCGTTTGCCGCGAAGATCCGGAAAACGGCAAATTCATCGCCGAAACGCCAATGGTTATTGAGCGTGCGCTGGATGCCGGATATGTTCCGATCTCGTTCCTGATGGAGGAAAAATACCTTGAGAATCAAGGGAAAGCCTTTATGGAGCACTGCCCGGACGTCCCGGTCTACACGGCGGAGCTGTCCATCCTGCAAAATCTGATCGGCTATCCGCTCACGCGCGGGATGCTCTGCGCGATGCGCCGCCGCCCTGCGCCGAAGCCGTCCGCGCTCTGCAAAACATCCCGCCGCATCGCCGTGCTGGAGAACGTGATGAACCCGACCAACGTTGGCGCGATCTTTCGCTCCGCCGCCGCCCTCGGCATGGACGCCGTGCTTTTAACGCCCGGATGCAGCGATCCATTCTACCGCCGCGCGATCCGCGTCGCGATGGGCACGGTCTTCCAGATCCCGTGGACCTATGTGGACGAGGATTGGCCGGAGCTGTTGAAAATTAATGGCTTTTCGACCGTTGCGATGGCGCTCTGCCCGGATTCCCGCGCGCTGAACGACCCGGAGATCGCCGCGCAGGAGCGCCTCGCCATCGTCCTCGGCACCGAGGGGGACGGCCTCGCGGTCAGCACCATCGCCGCCTGTGACTATACCGTCCGCATCCCGATGGCGCACGGCGTCGATTCACTGAACGTCGCCGCTGCCAGCGCGGTAGCATTCTACCAGCTGGGTATGTTGCCGTAATCATTAAAGAAAGCCCCCTGTTTCCTCGGAAACAGGGGGGATTTTTCAATGCTCTTTGACGCTTTTGATCTCTTGCAGCTCAAAGCGGTACTGCTGCTTGCAGTTCGGATATTTCGTGTGGTCGACCTCGCTGAGAAACATCTCCAGCGGCCGCACCCACAATCCGCCGTCGCCGTACAGTTTCCGGTAGACGACAACCGGCGCGCCCGTTTCGGAGTCGTGCGCCACATCTTCCACCAGATAATAGTCGCCCTTGAAGTGTCGGTAGACTCGTCTTAACTGAATTTCCCGCATCTTTACCTCCTGTTCGCCATGTGTTCCGCGCGATGGCGGATCATCTCCGCCGCGATGCTGACCGCGATCTCCTCTGGCGTCCGCCCGCCGAGCGGAATCCCAATCGGTGCGTGAACACGCTCCCACGCCTCGTCCGGGATGCCGTGCTCGGCCAGCCAAGCGCGCGTGCCCGCGATCTTGCTGCGGCTGCCGATGCAGCCGATGTAGGTCGCCGGGGAGCGCAGCGCCTGAAGCAGCACCTCACGGTCGGCCTGATGGCCGGGCGTCATGATCGTGACATAATCCTCCGGCTGGAGCGTGATCCACGGAGAAAAGTCCTGATATTGGCCAAAAATGACCTCATCCGCATCCGGATAATGCTCTGGCGTGGCAAAATCAGGCCGGTTGTCGAACACGGACACGCGGAAGCCGACATAGTGCAGCACCGGCGCGAGCGCCGCGCCAACGTGACCGCCGCCGAAGATGTAGGCTGTTCCGGCCAGGACGACCGGTTCGGCGTAATACGCCGGTTCGCCTGCCTGATAGACCGGCTGGCTCGTCAGCAGCTTGGCGAGCGCTGCATCGTCCAGCGTCATCCGCCGCAGGCCGCGCGCCTTTGTATAAATATCCATCTGCGCAACCTCACCGCCGCACAGCTCGTAGAGAATCCAGGAATTTTCATTTTTTCCAAAAAGTTCACAAACTTCTTCCAAAAACGAGATGATATCCGCATTTTCTGGCTTCAGAATCTGAATATAGATCGTGACGTTGCCGCCGCAGATCATGCCGAGGTCTTCGATCTGGTTTTTCGCGAGCGAAAATCCGTGTATCAACGATTTTTTGCTTAAAATTGCCTCTTTTGCCATCTCAATGGTTCGGAGTTCAACGGCGCCGCCGCCGACCGTCCCAATCGTGCTCCCGTCGGCGAACACCGCCATCTTCGCTCCCGCACCGCGCGGGGCCGAGCCGCTCGCGCCGAGGATGGTGCAGAGCGCCGCCGTCTCGCCGCGGCGCAGCGCGGCCAGAAGCGCCTCAAACAGTTCTTTCATAAATGCCCTCCTGTCATTGTGGATCTTACGTGAAAACAGGGGAAAACCCTGAATTTTGCAGACTGAAACTGGTTTTTGTGAAAATGCTGGCAATGCGCCGATGCGGTCATACTGTATTTTTCATTTTATCATGCTTTTTACAAAAATACAACGAATCCTGTTTGACGATATCAAAAAAGCCTGAGCCAAATGGCTCAGGCTTTTGAGATTCATGGCCGTTCGAGCAGTCCTGCCGCCAGATCAGCGGCAGCCTGCTGTTTCAGCTGCACGTGCAGCTTCTTGCCGGTCGCGTTGTAGGGCAGCTCCGTGACGAAGCGGTAATAGCGCGGACATTTATAGTCCGAAAGGTCGTCGTTCTCCGCGCACCAGTGCGCCAGCTCCTTCGCGGTCAGCGTATCGTCCGCCGGAATGAGATAGGCCGCGACGGATTCGCCGCGCGATGCGTCTGGCACGCCGGCGACCATGCAATCTGCCACCTTCGGGTGCGTGCAGAGCACCTCTTCGAGCTGAGCGGGGTAGATATTCTCGCCCATGCAGACGATCATATCGTCGCGGCGGCCGCGGACGGTGATGTAGTGCCCCGCGTCCCACGTGCCGACGTCGTGCGTGTAGAACCAGCCGTTCTTGTAACGCTCTGCCGTCAGCTCCGGGTTCTGCGTGTAGCAGAGCGCGGATTTATACGGGGCAAAGAGGATGATCTCGCCCGGCGTCTCACCGTCGGTGGGGACGGTTTCGTCCGGGCTGGCATCGCGGCCTTCGTGCAGGGCCACGACGCGGACCTCATCGTCCGTGCAGGCCCGTCCGGCGCTGCCAGCCATCTGCGGCAGGTCGTCCGGGCGGAGGAAGCTGTTCCAGAACGTCTCGGTCGTGCCGTAGCCGTTGAAGATGCGCGGCGTCAGCAGCCGCTGGAAGCGGATGCAGCTCTCGCGTTCGAGCGGACTGCCCATTGTGACGATGCCGTGCAGACCACTGAGATCGGCGGGATGTTTTTCCTGCCGTGCCGCCAGCTTTTCGAGCGCGGACGGTACGCCGATCAGAAACGTGACGCCGTATCGTCCCACGGCATCGAAGCACGCCTTCGCGCCGAACATCCGCATGACCACGAGCGAGGCCCCGGCGTAGAGTGTCGCGGTCGGCCCACCGGAGTGCAGCCCGCCGCGGTGGAACCACGGCGTCATGTTCATCGTGACGTCGTTCGGCGTCAGCGGGAAGTGCATGATCGCGTCATGCGCCGAGAGCACCTCGTTCGCGTTGTTCAGCGGCACACCCTTGGGCGTGCCGGTCGTGCCGGAGGTGCCAAGACGCGTGACCTCGTCGTAAAGGTTGGGAATGTGGTTCGTGATCGGTTCCGTGTCCGGAAAGGCGGCCAGCACATCGTCAAAAAAACGATGTCCTTCGGGCAGCGCGGGGCGCTCACTCCGGGCGTCGACCGCCAGCACCAGCGCAGGCTGATGGGCGGCGAGGGAGAGGGCCTTTGCGGCCATCTCTGCGACGTCGCAGTCGTAGATGTAGACCTTGGGCCGGTCGCGGTCGATCAGGCGGGCAGTTTCTCCGGCGGCGAGGTTGAAATTGGCCGGTTCGTTGATCGCGCCGAGCTTCTGCGGCGCAAGGTAGGACAGGACAAACTGCGGTGAGTTGTAGAGTTGGTAGAGCACCACGTCGCCCGGGCCGACGCCCGCGGCAAGCAGAGCGTTTGCCAGCCGGTTCGCGTCTCGGTTCAGCGCGGCATACGTCCACGTCCGGCCGGAGGCCGGGTCGATCACGGCCGTCTTTTCGCCGAAGCGGCGCACATTGCGCAGAAAGCCGGAGATCCAGGTGAAGCTCCGCTCGAAGACGGCGCGGAACGCGGATACATCATAGGTTTCGTTCATGTTCACTCCTGATAGCGGCCCACGACGATGCAGCTGTTCTGCCCGCCGAAGCCCATGGCGTTCGAAATGGCGGCGTGGACAGGCTGCTGCACAGCGGTGGGTCCTGTGAGATGCAGCGGGCATTCCGGGTCCTGCTCCGTCAGGCCGAGGCTTGGCGGAAGAAGGCCGGTGCGGATGGCCTGTACGCAGGTGATGACCTCGGTCAGGCCGCCTGCGCCCATCATGTGGCCGGTCGCGCCCTTCGTCGAGCTGACCGTAACAGGCAGGTCGCCGAATACCGCGCGAATCGCGCAGGCCTCGGCAATGTCGCCCTTCACGGTCGCTGTGCCGTGGGCATTGAGATAGTCGATTCCCTCCGGTGTCAAACCGGCGTCGGCCAGCGCCAGGCGGATACAAGCCGCCGCGCCTGCGCCGTTCGGCGCAGGGGAGACCGGGTGGTAGGCATCCGTGTTGTTCGCCGCGCCGAGCAGCCGCGCCAGCGGCTTCGCGCCGCGCGCGTTCGCCGCCGATTCCGTCTCCAAAATCAGCGCGCCGCCGCCCTCGCCGGTCACAAATCCGTTGCGCGTCACGTCAAATGGGCGGCTCTCGCCGGTCGCTGAAAGCGCGCCGACCTTGTCAAGGCTCTGCAAAAACGCCGGGCAGATCGCGGCCTCGCCCGCCATCACGACGACGGCGTCGGCCATTCCGCTGCGCAGCAGCATCGTGCCCATCGTAATTGCGTCGCCGCCCGACGAGCAGGCCGTGCTCACAGTCAGGCTCGGCCCCGTGATCTGGTGCATGATCGAAAACTGGCACGCCGCCAGATTGCCCATGCACTTCGTCAGCAGCTTCGGCTCCGCCGACTGTCCGCGCACGTCAATGCGCGTCTGCGTTTTCGTGATGATAGTCAGTCCGTGCAGCGCCGTGGCCATCACAACGCCCACACGCGCCGAACCCTGCAAGCCGCTCTGCGCGAGCGCCTGCTCTGCCGCCGCGTATGCGTACTGCTGATAGGGTTCAAGATCAAGCGCCAACCGCGTCGGCATAAAATCCTTCGGGTGGAAGCCGTGTACCTCCGCTGCCCGGTGAATCGGCAGCGCCGTGGTGTCGATCTGCGTGATCTCGCCGATGCCGCAGACGCCCGCCGTCAGGTTCTCCCAGTAGGTGTCCACGCCGATGCCCACCGGCGTTACCACGCCCATGCCAGTGATTACAATTCCGTCCCGCATCTCAGCCCTCCCATTTCCGGAAGGCGAGGCACGCGTTGTGCCCACCGAAGCCGAGCGAGGAGGAGAGGGCAACGTCAAAATCGGCATGCTTCGCGGTCAGCGGCGTATAGTCGAGGTCACAGTCGGGGTCCGGCTGCGTCAGGTTGATCGTCGGGGGCGCAATGCCGTCCCGCAGGGCCAGCACGGAGGCGACGGCCTCGGCTCCGCCCGCCGCGCCGAGCATGTGGCCGGTCATGGACTTGGTGGAGCTGATGGTGATCCTGCGCGCACGGTCCTCGCCGAGCGCTTTTTTGATCGCAAGTGTCTCGATGCGGTCGTTCATGGGCGTGCCGGTGCCGTGGGCGTTGAAGTAGACCCGGTCGGTATCGAGTCCGGTCTCGCGCCAGGCATCCGCGATGGCGCGGGCGCTCTCCGCCGCGCTGGGATCGGGGGAGGTAATGTGGTAGGCGTCACAGGTGGAGCCGTAGCCAGTCAGTTCGGCGTAGATCGTTGCGCCGCGCTGCTTCGCATGCTCCAGCTCCTCGAGGATGAGCACACCGGCGCCTTCGCCCATGACGAAGCCCGCACGGCGGACATCAAAGGGCAGGGAAGCGGCGTTCGGATTTTCGGAGGGGGAGAGGGCCTGCATATTGGAGAAGCCCGCCGCGGCCAGCGCGTTGACGGTCGCCTCCGCGCCGCCGGCCACCATCGCGTCGGCATAGCCGTGGCGAATGAGGCGGAGCGCTTCGCCGATGGCGTTTGTGCCGGAGGCGCAGGCTGTGACCATCGGCATGGCCGGGCCGTGGAAGTGATAGCGCATGGCGATCATGCTGGACGCCATGTTCGGGATCATCATGGGGATGAAATACGGGGAGACGCGGCGCGGGCCGCGGTTTAAGAGCTTGGAATGCTCGGTCATAAACGTGGCGATGCCGCCGATGCCGCTGCCGATGTAGACGCCGACGCGCTCTGCGTCGAGTGTTCCGGCGATGCCGCTGTCAGCCACGGCCTGGCAGGCCGCCGCCATCGCAAAATGGGTATAGACGTCGCTGTGCAGGATGTCCAGCTTTTCCATGTACTGCTTGGGGTCAAAATCGCGCACCTCGGCGGCGAGCTTGACGGGATAGTCCGTGGCGTCGAATTTTGTGATCGGGCCGATGCCGCACGTGCCGGAGCAAAGGGCGTTCCAGAACGTGGGGACGTCGTTGCCAACGGGGCTGATGACGCCCAGACCAGTGACTGCTACTCGTTTCATATCATACCTCCGGCCTCTTCCAGCAGCGCCGCCATGCGGGCGTGCTGTTCAGGCTGTCTGCGTTTCATGTTGATGGGTACCCAGCGCTGCGCGTCCATGAAGCAGTGCTCGCTCGTCCCGGTGGCGAGGAGCTTGCCGGACGCATTCCGGACTTCGTAGGAAAAGTCGAGCCGCGCGCCGTTGTAGGCGGTGGGGGTGGTGGTGATCTCGATCCACTCGTCGTAGCGCGCCGGGGTGCGGAAGCGGCAGGATACATTCACGACCGGGATCATGACGCCGCTCTGCTCCAGATCGGAATAGACGATGCCGTTGTTGCGAAGAAAGTCCGTCCGCGCCTCTTCAAACCAGCGGATATAGTTGGAATGATGGACGATGCCCATCCGGTCGGTCTCGTAATACTGCACGAGACGGCGATAGGGCGTCCGGTTCATGCCTGTGCCTCCCCGCCGAAGCGGCGGAAGCGCGCGTAGCGCGCGGAAAGAAGCTCCTGGATCGGCATTTCGGTCAGCGCGTCGATCTCGCGCATCAGGCGCTGGGACAGCGCGTCATAAAACTCCGGCTCGCCGAGTCCCGCTTCGGGGATGACCGATTCGACCACGCCAAGCGCGAGCGCGTCGTCCGCCGTCAGCTTTAGCTCTTCGGCGGCCTGTTCGGCCTTGGCGGCGTCCTTCCAGAGGATCGTGGCGCAGCCCTCCGGGGAAATCACGGAATAGACCGCGTTCTCCAGCATCCAGACGCGGTCGCCCGCGGCGAGCGCCAACGCGCCGCCGCTCCCGCCCTCGCCGATGAGGATGGAGAGCACAGGCGTTTGCAGCGCGCTCATCGTGGTCAGACATTCGGCGATGGCCTCGCCCTGGCCGCGCTCCTCCGCGCCGACGTTGCAGCCCGCGCCGGATGTGTCGACAAAGCAGACGACCGGGCGGTGGAATTTTTCGGCCTGCCGCATCAGGCGCAGCGCCTTGCGATAGCCCTCGGGCTGCGGCGCGCCGAAGCCGCGTTGGACGCGCTCTTTGGCGGTATGGCCCTTTTCGATCGCAATCACCGTCACCGGCGTAGCGCCGAGGTAGGCCAGGCCGCCGACGATGGCTGGGTCGTCCGCGTAGCGGCGGTCGCCGTGCAGCTCAAAAAAGCCGTGGAATACATTTTGTAAATAGTCCATGCCCGTCGGGCGCTTGGCCCCGCGGGCAATGCGGACGCGCTCATACGCCGTCGCCATGGCTCAGCCCTCCTTCGTGCATTGCAAGCAGCTGCGAAATGGCCTCCTTCTGCTTCGCGCGGGGGACGATGCTGTCCACAAAGCCGTGGGCGAGCATGCTCTCCGCCTTCTGGAAGCCCTTGGGCAGCGGCTTTTTCGTCGTCTGCTCGACGACGCGCGCCCCGGCAAAGCCGATGCCCGCGCCGGGTTCGGCGAGGATGACGTCGGCCTCCATCGCAAAGCTCGCCGTGACGCCGCCCATGGTCGGGTCGGTCAGCAGGGAAAGGTAGAAAAGGCCCGCGTCGCTGTGTCGTTTGACGGCGGCGCTGGTCTTCGCCATCTGCATGAGGGAGACAAGGCCCTCCTGCATCCGGGCCCCGCCGGAGACGGTCACGCCGATGACCGGAAGACGGTGTGCCAGCGCGTATTCAAACGTGCGTGTGATCTTTTCACCGACGGCGGCGCCCATGCTGCCCATCATGAAGTACGGCTCCATCAGGAACAGGGCGCAGGGATGGCCGCTGATGCGGCCCGTGCCGCAGACAACGGCCTCCGGCTCTTTGCTCGAGGCTCGGACCGTCTCGATCTTCTCCGCGTAGTTCGGGAAGCCGAGCGGGTCGCCGGTGACGACGTCCGCAAACAGCTCGGTAAAGCTCTCGCGGTCGGTCAGGTAGTGGAGCCGCTGGCGGGCGCTCATGCGGAAATGGTAGCCGCAGGGGCAGGTATTATAGTTGCTCCAGAGTGTGCTGATCGGGATGTCCCGGTGGCAGTTGGGGCAGTTCTTTTCCGGCTCGCTGGCGTCCGACTGCACGGGCGCGACGGAGCGTCCGCCGGATTCCAGCTCGTTTTTCGGCTGGAAGAGAAAGTTCAGAAACGGCATAATCAGCCCTCCATCATGGTCAGGTCATAGCGGCCGGAGGAAAAGCGCGGATCGGAGATGATGCGCAGCTGCTCGGCGATGTTGGTCTCGACGCCGTCGATGACCAGCTCACAGAGCGCGGCGCGCATCTTGCGCAGGGCCTCTTCGCGCGTGGCGGCGTAGACGATCAGCTTGCCGACGAGCGAATCGTAGAACGGGCTGACGGCGACACCCTGCACGAGGTAGGTGTCGAAGCGGACGAACGGGCCGCCCGGTACGTGCAGCAGCGAGACCGTCCCCGGCGAGAGGGCGTTAATCCGGCATTCGATGACCGCGCCCTTCATCGGGATGTCCGTCTGCGAAAAGGGCAGGCTGACGCCTGCCGCGGTACGGATCTGCCATTTGACAAGGTCGACGAGGGTGAGCATCTCGCTGACCGCGTGCTCGACCTGAAGGCGGACGTTCATCTCCATGAACCAGAGGTTCCCGTCCGGGTCGCGCAGGAATTCAAGCGTGCCCGCGCCCGTATAGCCGATGGCGCGGACGGCGTCCGCCACGGCGGCAAAGAGCGCTGTGCGCGTCTCGCTGTCGACCGCAGGGGAAGGGGATTCCTCGAGCAGCTTCTGGTGGCGGCGCTGGACGGAGCAGTCGCGCTCGCCGAGGCAGACGACATGGCCTTCCTCGTCGGCGAGGATCTGCACCTCGATGTGGCGCGCGGGATGGACGTATTTTTCAAGATAAACGGCTCCGTCGCCGAAGGCGGCTTCACTCTCGGCCACGGCCAGAGGATAGGCCTGCAGCAGCTCGCCCCGCGAATGGATGACGCGGATGCCGCGGCCGCCGCCGCCGGAGCGGGCCTTGAGCATGACGGGATAGCCGATGGATCCGGCTTCTTTGGCGGCCTGTTCGGCGGAGGAGAGCACGCCAGCGCCCGGAATCGGGCGGAGCGCCGTTTTGGCAAACGCCTCCTTCGTGCTGGTCTTATCGCTCAGGCGGGCCATACATTCGGCGTCCGGGCCGATGAAGGCGATGCCGTTTTTCCGGCAGGCTGCGGCAAACTCCGCATTTTCGGAGAGGAAGCCGTAGCCGGGGTGGATGGCCTGCGCGCCGGTGAGCAGCGCGGCGGAGAGAATGCGCTCTTGGCAGAGGTAGCTGTCCTTCGGCGAGGCCGGACCGATGCAGACGCACTCGTCGGCGAGGGCGACATGCAGGCAGTCGCGGTCGGCCTCGGAGTAGACGGCGACGGAGGCAATGCCCATCTCCTTGCAGGCGCGGATGATGCGGACGGCGATCTCACCGCGGTTCGCAATCAGAATTTTAGAAAACATTCGATTTCTCCATCAGTGCGAAGGAAAACTCGGCCTTGACGGCGAGCTTATCGCCGACGAAGCCGCTGCCTTCGGCAAAGAAAAAGGGGCGTCTGGCCTTCGTGATGCGGCAGCGCGTCTCGAACAGGTCGCCCGGTCGCACCGGGGCGCGGAAGCGGACGTTGTTCAGCCCGGTATAGAGGGGCTGGAGATCGTCCGTCATCTCGCTTTGCAGCAGCACGCAGACCGACTGCGCCAGGATCTCACAGAGCATCACGCCGGGGACGATGGGGTTGCCGGGAAAATGGCCCTTCAGGAACCATGCGTCCTCGGGGATGCGGAAAAAGCCGTGCGCGACATCTTCTTCGCGCTCGACACGGTCGAGCAGGAGCATCCCGTCGCGGTGGGGCAATATGGTCATCAGTTCTTCGCGGTCCATGTCAGCCCTCCTCATAGCGGAACAGCGGCGTGCCGTATTCGACGGCCTGCCCGTTCTGCGCGCAGATCTCGACGATCGTGCCGTCCTGCTCGGCGGTGATCTCGTTCATGAGCTTCATCGCCTCGATCACGCAGAGCGTGTCGCCCTTTTTGACACGGCGGCCCACCTCGACGAACGGCTCGGCGTCCTCGGCGGGCGCGGCATAGAAGATGCCGACCATCGGGGAGCGTACCTCGGACGAGGCCGGAGCTGCGGGCACGTCCTGCACGGCAGGCGCAGCGGCGGTCATGACGGCGGGAGATGCGGCACCTGCGCGCTCAAGGCGCACGACGCCGAGGTTTTCCTTGACCTCAAGGCCGGTCAGCCCAAGCTCCTGCATGAGGCGGGCGTATTTACGGATTTCAGCTTCGTTCATTGTTTCACCTCATTCTCTGGTGATCTAGATGGCGACTCCACCATCAACGCACAATACCTGTCCGGTGATGTAGTCTGATTGGAGCAAAAAGGCGACCGCGTCCGCGATCTCTTCCGGCTTTGCCATCCGGCCAAGCGGCACGGCGGTGCGGATCTGCTCATCGGTGAGGGGGAGGGCAGCGGTCATATCCGTCGCGACGAATCCGGGCGCGACGGCGTTGCAGGTGATGCCCTTGGGGGCCAGCTCGCGCGCGACGGACTTCGTCAGGCCGATGACGCCCGCCTTGGAGGCGGAATAGTTGGCCTGACCGGCGTTGCCGGCGACGCCCGCGACGGAGCTGATGTTGACGATGCGGCCGTGGCCCGTCCGCAGGAACAGACGTGCGCAGTGCCGGATCATGTTGAAGGTGCCCTTGAGGTTCGTGTCGATCACGGCGTCAAAATCTGCCTCGCACATTGCGGCGACAAGGCCGTCGCGCGTGATGCCGGCGCTGTTGACGAGAATATCCACACTGCCAAGCTCCGCCTTGACGGCGGCAACGGTCTGCTTCACGGCGTCGAAATCCGCCACATCGCACTGATATGCGCGCGCGCGGACGCCGAGCGCTTCGCACGCGGCGCAGACCTCGTTCGCCTTTTCGGCGTTGCCCGCGTAGACGACGGCGATATCGGCCCCGAGCGCGGCCAGCTTTCTGGCACAGGCCGCGCCGATGCCGCGCGAGCCGCCGGTGATGAGCGCCACAGTTCCTGTCAGCATGGGGTGACCTCCTGCATGAGCTTCTCAAAATCTTCAGCCTTTTCTGCTGCAAACGTGCGGACGGAGGCGTCCGTCTTCGCGATCAGGCCGCAGAGCGTCCGGCCCGGCCCAAGCTCGAGGAACGTGGCGGCTCCGGCGGCGATCATGGCGCGGACCGAATCCTCCCAGAGGACGGGATGGTCGATCTGTCCGGCGAGCATCCCGGCGACATCGGCCCCGTAGGGCTGCGCCGTGCGGTTGGCGTAGACCGGGAGCGCGGGGGCGTTCAGCTTCGCGGCGGCAAGATCCGCTGCAAACGCTTTTGCAGCCTCTGTCATGAACGGCGAATGGAAGCCGCCGCGTACCTTCAGCGGGATGGCGCGGCCTCCGGCGGCCTTGACTGCCGCGAGGAAGGCGGGCATCTGCTCCGCCGCAGCGGAGACGGTGATCTGGCCGGGGCAGTTGAAGTTGACGGGGTAGACCTCGGCAAAGTCTGCGCAGAGGGCTATGACGGCGTTTGGCGTGAGCTTCAGCACGGCTGCCATTGCGGTGTCGCGGGTCTCTGCGGCCTTCTGCATGTGCTCCGCGCGGCGGCAGACAAGCGAAAATCCCGTTTCAAAATCCATTGCGCCGCCGTAGGTCAGCGCGGCCAGCTCGCCAAGGGAAAAGCCGGCGGCCATGTCGGCCCGGATGCCGGCCTCGCGCAGCGCGGCAGCCGCCGCCAGCTCGACGGCGAACATGCAGGGCTGCGTGTTCTTCGTCTCGCAAAGCTCTTCCATCGAGGCGGAGAAGCACTGCGCCGACGTGCCGGGACGGAGGGCATCCGCTGCTGCGAACACAGCACGCGCGGCGGGGGAACGCTCGGCCAGTTCGCGGCCCATGCCGGGATACTGCGCGCCCTGACCGGAGAAAACGAAGGCTATTTTACCCATTTCGCGGCTCCTCTCAGGATGGGTTCGGCCTCTTCGACGACGCTGCGGACGATATCCGCTGCGGGTTCGACCTTCGTGACCATGGCCGCGATCTGGCCGGAGAGGAAGCAGCCTTCCTCCAAGTTGCCGTCCTGCACGGCTTTGCGCAGCGCGCCGACGCCGAGCTGCTCCAGCTCGGCATCGGGCATGGCGCTGTATTCGGCCTTGCTGTAGTTCCGGGCAAAGGCAGTGCGCAGACTGCGCACGGGATGGCCGAGGCGTTTGCCGGTGACCATCGTGGCGAGGTCGCCTGCCTTGACGATCTTTTCTTTATACGTGGGATGGATGCTACATTCCTCGGCAGAGAGGAAGCGCGTCCCCATCTGGACGCCGCAGGCGCCGAGCATCATCGCGGCGGCAAAGCCGCGGCCGTCTGCAATGCCGCCCGCCGCCAGAACCGGCAGCGTGGTCGCGTCGCAGACCAGAGGGACGAGCACCATCGTCGTCAGCTCGCCGACATGCCCGCCGCTCTCGCCGCCCTCGGCAATGAGGGCCGACGCGCCGAGGCGGGTCATCAGCTTCGCCATGGCGACGGAGGCCACGACCGGGATGACCTTGATTCCGGCGTCTTTCCAGAGCTGCATGTATTTCGAGGGGTTGCCCGCGCCGGTCGTCACGACGGCGACGCGCTCCTCCGCAGCCACCTGCGCAACTTCATCCGCGAACGGACTCATGAGCATGATGTTGACACCGAAGGGCTTTTCCGTCAGGGATTTGGCGATCCGGATCTGCTGGCGCACATAGTCTGCCGGGGCGTTGCCCGCAGCCACGACGCCGAGGCCGCCGCCGTTTGACACGGCTGCGGCCAGCTTGCCATCGGCGATCCACGCCATGCCGCCCTGAAAGACCGGGTACTCGATGCCGAGCAGATCGCAAAGTTCGGTATGGATCATGGCTTATTCCGCGTGCGCGACGACATAGTCGACCAGCTCGCCGACGGTCTCGACCTTCTGCGACAGCTCGATCTCGACGCCGATCTTGTCCTCAAGGTTCATCAGCATCTCGACGGTGTCGAGCGAGTCGATGCCGACATCCTGGAAACGGGTGTTACGGGTGACTTCGGCGGGATCGGAGTCGTTGCGCTCCGCGATCAGCTCTGCGATGGCCTGAAAAACTTTATCCGACATAATTAGGTTCCTCCAAAAAATAATTTTTAGTTATCACCGATAACCAATGGACATATTTTAAGTTATCACCGATAACTGATACGGAAAAATAAACAGCTATCAGTGATAACCGTGATAACTATTCTCAATTATACCATGTTTTCCGGCTTAGTCAAGCGCGGACGTTCACAGAATTTCGGGTTGACGGGTGCAGAAAAATTGCGTAAAATAAATAAAAACAGGAAGGCGGCGGATTGGAATGGGAGCAAAAGAGAATACGGGCGCTCGAAATACGCGCGAGGCGCTGATCCTCGCAGGTTTGGAAGAACTGAACGAATATGGTATCCAGCATTTTTCCACGCGCCGCGTGGCGAAGGCGTGCGGTATGTCGTGCGCGGCACCGTATAAGCATTTCAAGGATTCACACGAGTTCATCGCCGAGATCCTCGGCTATATCAATCGGCTCTACGACGCGGAGCAGACGGTGCTGCTGGAAAAGTGCAAGCATGACAGCGCACGGGAGCAGCTGGTGCAGGTGAGCATGCACTACATCCGCTTTCTGACAGAGCACCCGGCGTTTCGCCGGATCGTAATGCAGAGCTTTCAGGATTGCGACGAGGAATATCGCGTGCTGCGCGGGCAGATGAGCATCAAGACGTATGAGGTCGTATCGCGGTATTGCGAGGAAGTGCAGATGCCGCCGGATGTGCGTAAACGCAAGACGTTCATTGTCCGCGCGATCATCTACAGTGCGGCGCTGTTTTTTGACAACGGCGAACTGGAGTACAACGAGAAAAATATGGAGCAGGTGCGCGGGCTGTTGGAGCGCGAATTTGATCTGCCGTAAAAGATACCCCGTCCCGGGACGGGGATGTTTTTTGTGCAGCAATGGGCATTTACGGATGCGCTTTGTAGGGGCCAATGCCCTCATCGGCCCGTCTCCGCCGCAGCGGGAGCCACCCTCTTCGCGGGGGGCTTTGGGGCATGCGAAAACTTTAATCCTCAGGAAGAAGCAGACAGGCACAATAGCCGGACTCGGGCTGATAGCAGTGGATCGTCAGGTTCTGCTCAAGCTCGCGGCTGTAATCGCGCAGGGTATGGCAGCTGCCGTTGAGCGCGGTATCTGCACAGCTGACAAGCCATTTACGGTCGCCATCCGGGAAGACCTCGTAGAACGAGCGGTTTACCATGTTCTCGATGGGAACGCCCTCGACCACGGCCATCATGGGGTTGCAGTAGCGGAAGACAAAGTCGACGCCGTGGCCCGCCGCGTCGAACGTCAGCTCGATCACGCAGAAGGCGAGCGGAAGCGCATCCATCAGCGTGCATTTTTTCAGAAGGGACGTCGGCGCTTCGTCGCCGCGCTCGGACGAGAGAGGCATCAGCTCTTGACGGAGTAGCTTGTGCTCAGCCAGGTGGCGCTGGCGGCCCAGGAACGTGCGGCCGTCGGTCATGGTATAGACGCCGGCCCGGCTGATGTCGACGATCTGATCCTTTCGGACGGTGACGCCCTTGCAGATGTTGATAAAATCCTCGTCGCCCAGCCACGCGCGGATCTCCTTCTGCGGGATGCTGGTTGTGACGGTGCTGCCGTCCAGCAGGTGCAGCACCGTCCGCTGCTCCTCGCGGGTCAGGTAAAGAAGGTTTTCCGGGTCGATCTGATAGCGGACGAAAAATCGGGCGATGTCTCTCATGGCTGACTGCTCCTTTGCGTTTCTCTTTCTCGATTTTTACTATAACGCCTGCGCTGCGGTTTTGCAAGAAGTAAATACTGATAACCAGAAAAATAGGTACGTTTTTTGTCACGGTTCCAAATACGTAGCGGGAAGGAGCTGGGAAACGTCAATGGGGCTGGTCGTTCGATCAGGCCGCTTGCAGGGCGGGAAATTTGTGATATTGTTTCGGATTTCTGCGGAAGAAGCCGCGAATGGTCAACAGCACGAACGCCGCGACCGCGAGATAATAGACCAGAAGGGCAAGCGGCCATGTACTGGTCTATGTGCTGGCAGACGGCGCGTGCTATGAGGCGTGCCCGACGGAAGATGGCTTCCAGCTCCTGATCTCGCCGTGCGAGTCGCTGACGGTCTATACCGTCTCCGGCGGCGAGGCCATCTGCTTTCAGGCTGTTCTCTCCGATGCAAATCCCTGAGTGCCGCGAAGGAGGACGCTTATGAAAAAACAGTTGATCATCGCCGCATTGCTTCTCGCTCTGGCAGTGCTGGCCTTTATGCTTCTGTACACCGTCACGGTCTATCCCGCGTTTCAAAAGTCCGTCGGCTCTATCGACACGCTCCGGCAGGCGCTCCGCAGCGACGCGATCCTCTATCCCGCCGTGGAAGATCTTTTGCAGGAGCCGAACCATACACTTTCTCTGGATGGACGAACGGTTTTTGCCAAACCGGTCGGCTACGTGATTGACGGCACGGAACCCTATGCGGAGACGGAGATCTACTACCTCTTCACCGGCAGTACAACGCCGTACTCCAGTCAAACTACTGTGGAAGAGATCGCATACCGGGATGTAGCCATCCGGCGCTGGGATCACGGCAATTTGAACGACAGCGGCGCGTTGTATCGTGTCAACCTGACCTTTTCGCAGGATGGCTATTTCTATACGCTGTCCGCCTCGTTCGGCGGAGCTGCGCTGGAACCCGAGGCGCAGCTCACGCCCGAATTGCGCACCGCACTGGCCACGCATGCGCAGGACACGCTCCTATCGCAGTGCCAGCAGATGATCGACGGATTCTGAATCTCTAAATAACGCTCTATTTTTGCGCACCGGACGCGCTGTTCGCGCCGGCACGCAATTTTTTCTAATTTAGTATTAACTTTTTCTAACTAGTGAATATAATGCACTAGTGTAAGGACGAGATACCAAAGCGCAGCGGAAGAACCCTTTCATACTGTCCGCCGGTTTCGTACCGTGATGCCAGCGAACGTTCGCCGCAAGCTATCTTCTGTCCAATCTTTGATTTGAGGTGAACACGTGATGTAGCGCTATGGTTTCATCTGCCCATTTGTACAGGGCGTGGTAATGTTCCCGTGCGCTGCTGCGCGTCACGTCAAGTGTTCCAAAATCCGTCGCGCCGTCAAATGTCTGTTCACGTACCGGCGCGGGCAGGAGCGGAGGGCGGGTGCAGAGCCAGCAGAGATTGCGCTCTGACGTGGAGCGTACATAGCGCGCGGGCATGAATTCTGGGTAAACGGTGTTTTTGTTCGGCGCGCAGACGAACAGCAGCTGCGCGCCGCGTGAGGCGGCGTATTCCTGCATCAGCGCGAGATTACGCGCCGCACACCAGAGCTGCCGCTCCGTCATGGCACTGCTGCCGGTGAAATCGCCGAGTGTGTCGGCATTGTAGAGCCAGCCGTCCGTGCCGAGCAGGACATCGTCTGCGGCGGACTCGTGAAAGACTGCGGCCCGCACGGCGGCGTCCGCCGTGATCAGCTCCTGCCGCAGGCCGAAGCGGCCCGCAAAATAGTCTGCCGCGTCGGAGAGCGCCGCACGGCAGACGTTATCCGCGTGGAAGCCGGTCAGCATGGCCCTCCAGAGCGCAAACCCTTGGGCAGGCGAGGCGGCGCGGAACAGGGCAAAGCCGAAGATCACGACCAACAGCGTGTAAACGTGGCCGTACCATTTGCGTTCCAGCTTTTTCGGCAGGTGCAGCGCCGTCTCCACACAGCTCCAAAGTCCGTGCCACAGGCCCCAGAGCACGAACGTCAGGCCGTTTCCGTGCCAGAGGCCCGTGGCGAGAAAGACGAGGAGCTTGTTGCACATCGTGCGCAGCGTGCCCCTCCGGTTTCCGCCAAGCGGAATGTAGAGATAATCGCGGAACCAGCCGGACAGGGACATGTGCCACCTGCGCCAGAAGGCGCTGAGGCTTGCAGCGCAGTAGGGGTAATTGAAGTTTTCCGGCAGCCGAATCCCAAACAGAAGACCGAGACCGACAGCCATGTCGCTGTAGCCGGAGAAATCGAAATAGAGCTGAAGGCAGTAGCAGACTGCGCCCGTCCAGGCGCAGAGCGCGTCAAAGCCGCTCTGGGCATACACCGCGTTTGCCAGCTCCGCTGCCGCAGCGGCAAGCAGCAGTTTTTTCGCCAGTCCGCAGACGAAGCGGCAGACGCCGTCGAACGCGCCGTCCCAGCTGGCGGTGCGCACATCAAGGGATTCTCGAACATCGGAGAATTTCATGAGCGGCCCGGAGACGAGCTGCGGGAAAAACGTGAGATATTGCAGCAGCTGGCGGAAGCTGCGTGCGCCGTGTTCGGGGCTGCGGTAGACGTCGACAACGTAGCTGATTGCCTGAAAGGTGTAGAACGAAATGCCGAGCGGCAGCGTGCCGAAGGATTTATACGCGGCCAGCACCGCAAGGTCGACCGTGATGCAGGCGGCCAGCACGGCTTTCCGTCCTTTTTTCCGCGTGAGCAGGAAGACACCGGAAAAATAGTGCAGCACGCAGGAGGCAAGCAGCAGCGGAAGATGGCGCAGGTCGCCAAAGGCATAGAAAATCAGACCTGCCGCGATGAGCAGCGCGTTTTTTGCGCGCATGGGCCGCAGCAGGTGATATGCCGCCAGCACCAGCGGCAGAAACGCAAACAGAAAGATGGGGGAAGAAAAATTCATTGCAGATCCCTCTTAAAACTTGCGCCGCCGCAGCGCGGCGGCGCTTGTCGTTTATTCCGGGAAGTAATAGCGGAAGCCGCGGGAGACGCTGCCGCCGTCGTCCGGCATACGGAACGCATCGATCTCGCCCTTACCGAACTGGTACAGATACGCATATTCCAGCTGTACGTCGTACAGATATGTCCCGTCGGCCTCGTCGATCATCGTCCAGGCATGGTCGTTGTCCGGGCGCGATTCATGCCCCGCGACGACGTAGGCCTGATAGCCGAGCCGCCGCGCGCAGTACATGAACGTCGCGGCGAAGCAATAGCAGTTGCCCTTGCGCTGCTGCAAAAAGGCTTCTGCCGCTTCCTGTGCCCAGTCGGTCGTGCCGGCGTCGTAATGCGCCATGGAAAGATACTTGAAATTGTCGCGGATGTAGTCAAACACGGCCTCCAGCCGCGCCGCGCTGTCTGCGCCGGTGTCCGGGGTACTGTCCTGAAGCAGCTGCCAGATGCCCTCGTCCAGCTCCGCGCTTCCGCTGGTATAGCGGCCGTCTGCGCCGAAGGTGAGATAACCCTCGCTCCCGTTTTGGAGCAGTGACCGGTCATCCTGCACAAAATAGAGCGCTTCGCCGTCGTCGTACAGTCCGGCATCCGGTGTATTGAGCGCAAAGCCGTCCTCGCCGGTGTGGTAGTACAGAATCCCGTTGCAGTCATTCAGGCCGTGGACGAAGGGGAAGAGGCTCCCGTCCGGCTGGAAAACATACCATGCTCCGTCAGGCCGGAACCGGTGACGGGCGCGCCGTTCTGATCATCATACGCCGTGCCGTCCTGTAGATGGACGCCGTCCTCCGGTGTATCCACGGTGGGTTCCGCTGGCGCGTCTGGCGTGGGATCAGGCGTCAACGGAATGGGTGTCTGGTCGGAGGGTGACGCTGCGGGCGCATCGGGCAGGGGAGCAGGCGATTCCTGTGCGCGGCACGCGCAGAGCGTCAGCGCAAGCAGGAGCAGTAGGAAAGAAAGGCGTTTCATCCGAAATTTATGCTCCTTCTAATCCGCACGATCCTCCGGCACGTCGAGCAGGAGGGAAGCGGGGCAGCTTTCCGCGGCTTCCGCATCCGGAAGACGGCCAAGCGCGCGGTTGAGCAGGACGGCAGCCTGTGCGCGCGTGAGAGTGGGCTGCGGAGGATCTTCGGACAGCTCGTCCGGCTGTTCCGCCGGCAGCTCCTCCGGAGTTGAGGCGGCTGCGATCTCATTGCAAGCAGCAGTCAGCGCCTCGGGCGCTTCGTCATCAGGGAATTGCAGTGCGGCGCAGAGGGCATCGATAAATTCTGTCAGCTTGGCAGCCTCCTCCGGCCGGAACAGGTCTTCGTCAGGGGAGAAGTAAGCGGCGGCACGGCACACGGCCTCGTAATACCATGCCTCCGGCGCAACATCGCCATAGGGGCACGGCGGAAGCTCCGCTTCCGTATTCTCCGGCCCGGCGGTCAGATTGCAGAGCAGCTGCGCACATTCTGCGCGCGTGAGCGGCTTGTCCGGGCGGAAAAATCCATCCGCGGCGCGCATGTAGTTTTGATGGAAGCTGTCGTATTCGATCTCCGGTTCTGGCTCTGGAAGCGGTTCGGCTTTGACAGGTTCTTCCGGTGCGGCGGAGGCTGTGGCAGCCGGGAAGGGCGACCGGGGCGTGCTCGTCTGCGGCACGGGCCTCGGCATGAGCATTGCGGCGAACAAGGTCAAGGGTGCATACGCAGCGCTGCTCTATGGCGGGAGCGTGAATCCGGAGAATGCACCGGAACTGATCCAGCGCGAGAACATCGACGGATTGTTCATCGGCCGCAGCGCCTGGCAGGCGGACAAGTTTGAGGCAATCATTCGGACCGTTTTGCCGCTCTGGCAGGAAAAATAGGTAATTTCCAAAGAAAGAACCAGCGTTGAAGTGACCTGCTGTCACTTCAACGCTGGTTTTTCAGATTCGGTGCACAAGCATCAGAAATCCAGGCTCATGGATACTGCTCTTGTAAATATAAGCTCGCGCGGGACTGGATGTGTTCCGCGGCCTGTCCTACGGAGCAGCCGCCCGCGAAATAGACTGCGGCCTCCTCCTGCAAAATTTCCTCCAGCGCCGGATCGAGCCCCTCCAGCACGCTTGTCTTATCCAGCAGCGCGCAGAATTGGTCTGCGTCCGTCTGACTGAGTTCCTGAACGTTTCCGCGCCAGTCCGTCCGTTCCCCGGCGCGATACGCCTCCAGTTCCGAGCGCAGAAGCTCAGCATTTGCCGGGAGCATATCCTCCTGCAAATACGAGAAACAGAACGTCAGAAATGCCTTCGCGCCGTCCAGATCGCGGCACTGCGGGCTGACGCCGAGGGACGAGAGCACGCGGTATCCGCTGCCGACGGAGCCGTCCACCGTCGGAAAACCGATGTAGGTATATTCCGGCGTGCCGAACCAGTATTCCCTGGCGGCGTCGCTGCGTCCCGCCAGCTGGCCGATGGAGTTCGTCCACGAGAGCGTGACGAGTGTGCGCTCCCGCTCGGCGGGCGTCGAGCGGGAGCCGCCCCACGCGCGGCACCAGGCAAGAAAATCGTAGAAGCTCTGCGTCTCAAACTCGCACGCCGCAGAGGCTTTGTCCACATGCGCCCCGAGGCAGTAGGCCGCGCAGAGCGCGAAGAGGTTGCTCGGCGTGTTCCATGAGTCGAGCGGCACCCAGCCCTCCGGCATCTGCCGCTTTGCTGCCTCCAGATCTGAGAGCGTGACGCCAGACTCTGGAAACAGGCTCGCCGGGCCGATCAGCGTGTCGACCTCGACGGTCAGCGGCAGCTGATAGAGCTTCCCGTCCTCGGTCAGCAGATCATAGAGATTCGGCAGAAGGCTGTCTTCTGTCAAGTCGCTGCCGAGCAGCGGCAGCAGATCGGCCCCGACGTCCTCCGCCGCGAGCGGCGGGGCGTTGTATCCGGCCATATAAAAGGCGTAGAGATCGGGGGCCTGACCGGCAGCGATCTGTGTGCGGAGCTGGTCGGCGGGCGCGTAATCGGTATAATTGGAATCGGAGTAGATCTCGTAATCGACACGGAATTTGCCCTGGCTCCGGTTGAAATCCTCGATCATCGTGGTGAATTGCGGCATCATGGCATCTCCGGCAGCGATCGCAAGCGTGAGCACTGTTTTTTCAGGCGCCGGGCCGGGCACGCGGCGCAGGATGGCCAGCTCCGTGTCGTCCGGCGAGTAGAGGGCGAAGCCAAATTCGGGCTGGAAGAGCTGGCTGGCCGTGTTCTTCAGGCCCTGTTCCTGCCAGCTGACGAGGACTTCCGCGGCGGTCAGCTCCGCCGTCTCGGCGTCAATGCTCTTGCTGCTGCCGCAGAGCAGACGGCCATCCGCGGCGAGGCCGAGACCGGTGAGATTTGTTTCGCAAGGCAGCGTATCTGTGGGCGCAAGCGTCTCGGGCGCGAAGCGGCGCAGCTCCGGCAGCGGGGTTGCGCCATAGCGGTCGCGCGTCAGGACGCAGAGCGTCCCGCCGGAGAGGGCCATCGTCTCGTAGGCCCAGCCGTCGTCCGTCTCGGCGGTCTGCCGTGCGATCTCCGCGCCGGTCTTGTCCAGCAGGACGAGCAGGGAAGAGCTGAGCAGCAGGAAGCCCGTCTCCGTCGCGCGGAGCTGTGAAAAGCGCGCGCCGTTTTCGGCGTAGATCGTTTGCAGCAGGATCGTCTCCTGCATCGTCCCGGCGCTGTCATAGTGCGTGAGGGCGAGCTTGCCGATGGTGGTGGACTCGGAGAAGTGGACGGCACCATGTCCATCCGCGTAAGCGCCCGGCAGACTCCCACTCAGCAGCCAGAAGCCTCCTTCGCCATCCAAACCAAGTGCATAAAGATATTCCGCACCGTCCGGCAGCGGCAGCACCTCGGCCTCGCCGTTGAGCGGCATCCGAGCCAGCGCGAGGCCGTCCTCGGTGAAGCCGCCGACGAGGATCGCGTCACCCAGAACGGTCAGGGCCGTCGCGGACAGGAGCGGCGCGGGCAGCGGAAGCGTCTGATATTCATAGTGAAATTCGCCGCCAGTGGATTCAACTGGCGCGGCGGCGGAAGCGCTGCCCAGTGTTGTAGTGGGCTGCGCGTCAGGCAGGGAAACGGTCGTCACCTCGTGCGGCGCGGCACAGCCGCAGAGCAGCGCGAGCAGCAGAAAAACGGCAAAGAAGGGCCGGAACTTGTTCATTTCATAACCTCCAGACAGAAAAGAGGGGGCGATGCGGCCGCATCGCCCGGCGGTCGTTTGTGTATGGTTGCTGGAGCCGAAACCTCCTTTCTGTGACAGACTATTGCAATCGTCTGAAATGAGACTATCACAATCGTCTGGAAAAGTCAAGCGCTCTTGACAGATTTGGACGAATGTGATAGTCTGAAACCAACAACAGGCAGGAGGAAGACCATGAAGTTGTTTGATTCGGAATGGAAGGTCATGGAGGTGCTCTGGCGGGAGAATGACCTGACGGCGAAGGAGGTCTCGCTGCGGCTGGCGGAGTCCATCGGCTGGAACAAGAACACAACGTATACCGTTCTCAAGAAGTGTATCGACAAGGGCGCGATCGAGCGGCGGGAGCCGAATTTCGTCTGCCATGCTGCCATCACCAAGGCACAGGCGCAGAAGGAGGAGGCCGATTCGCTGCTGGACAAGGTGTTCGGCGGTTCGGCGGAGCTGCTGTTTGCGTCGATCCTGTCGGATCGTCCGCTCTCGAAGGAAGAGGCCGCGCGGCTGCGCGCGCTGGTGGAGGAATACGAGGCATGAAGGGGATACAGGCGGCCATGCTCGGCGGGAGCGCGATGATCCTGCTCGTCCTCGCGCTGCGGCTGCTCCTGAAAAAGCATCTGCCGCGGCGGCTGTTCCCGGCGCTCTGGTGCGCGGCGGCGGTGCGGTTACTGCTGCCGATCGAGATCCCGACGCGCTGGAGCGTCTGGAATCTGCTGCGCGGCGCGGAAGCTGCGCAGACCGGAAGCACAGGTGCGGCCATCCCGTTCCCGGCCCTGACGCAGGCCGTGGAAACAGCGACGGTGCAGACGGCAAAGGCCGGAGCGGTCAACCCCATTTTGCTGATCTGGGCGGTCGGGATGGCGCTGCTCGCGGCGTATTTTATCCTTGGATACGCGGTGATGGTGCGCCGGCTTCGCGGAACGCGTCTCGCGCCGCAGCCGTCTGTGGATGCGCTGCTGGATCGGTTCCGCTTTGCGCGCGACCCGCGCATCTGCCGCACGGCGAACCGCCGCGCGCCGCTGACGTTCGGCGTGCTCCGGCCGACGGTGCTGCTTCCGGAGGATCTGGAAACTGGGACGGCGCAGTTTCAACTGGTGTTAGCGCACGAACTGGCGCACATCCGGCGGAAGGACTGCCTGCGGAAGACCCTGTTTGCGGTTTGCCTCTGCCTGTACTGGTGGCATCCGCTGGTCTGGCTCATGACGGTGCTGGCAGGCCGCGATATGGAGCTGGCCTGTGACGAGGCGGTCCTGCGCGCGCTCGGGCCGGTGTGCAAAAAGGCGTATGCGCTGACGCTGCTCGATATGGCGCAGCGGCGGCCTGCGCCCGCGCCGCTCTGCAGCGCCTTTGC
>OLNF01001015.1_pt1 | contig 24771 bp, 20 predicted proteins | sample 1673061 | NCBI WGS metagenome assembly OLNF01 (sample SAMEA3136751, study PRJEB25190) | human gut metagenome
TTTTCTGCGTCTTTCCAGCCTGTCGGTCTCACTGCGCTTTCTCATCCATACCGCGTCGCTCCACTTATACTTATCGGCGTCATATACTATAGATGCATTTGCCGGCCTAAGCTCACAGTAACATCCATACGGGTCTGTTTTATATTCCAAATCACCTGCTTTTGTTTTAATACAGTATTTGTAAACCTCACCCTGCTTTATGCCCGGAATGAAAAGCCCGTATATTCCTGAATCAGCAATACGGCTCATTGAGTCAGCTTCCGCGTCCCATCCGTTAAAATTACCTACAACACTTACTCCGTCCGCATTAGGCGCCCATACTGCAAAATACGTTCCGGGCACTCCGTTTTGTGTCATAAGATGCGCGCCCAGCTTCTTATATATCTCATAATGTGTTCCTTCTGCAAAAAGATACCTGTAAAATTCAGTGATAACATCCCCGTCGCTATAAGATGTTTCCTTCTGGTTTTCCTGCATTATGTCTCACTCCTGTATTTCATATATTTACGCAGTTATATCGTCTATCATCTTTAATACTGCTTGTGCGAATGCAGCCGATTTCTCTTCCGCATCCTTAAGGTCGTTACCGACTATTCCATAGTAGAACTTAACTTTCGGCTCAGTTCCCGAAGGTCTTACACAGAACCATGCGTTTTTCTCAAGCTCATAATACAATACATTAGAAGAAGGAAGACCTGTAGCAGTAACATTTCCCGTAGCCATATCGGTAATTGTATCAAGCTTGTAATCTCTTGCAGCCAGAACCTTATAGCCTCCAACTTCCTTTGGAGTATTAGCTCTTAACGATTCCATTATTGCCTGAATCTTTTCAAGTCCTTCCTTGCCTTTCATGGTAATGGCTGTAACATCATCTTTGTAATATCCATATCTCTCATACATATCAAGCATTGCATCCCACAAGGATTTACCCTGTGTCTTATAATATGCAGCAGCTTCACACAGCTTCATAACTGCAACAATTGCATCCTTATCACGGGCATGTGTTCCTACAAGGCATCCATAGCTTTCTTCAAATCCAAAGATGTAGCTATCCGTTTTATTCTGAGATTCTAACTTACCAATCTGTTCACCAATATACTTGAATCCTGTCAACACATTGATTGATTGTAAACCATAACTGGATGCTATTTGTTCTGCCATATCCATAGTAACTATAGTCTTTACCATAACAGGATCCACAGGCATTTTATTATGCTTAATACGCTGTTTACATATATAATCTAACAAAAGTATTCCTGTCTGATTACCAGTTAATAATTCGTATTCTCCTAAACTATTCTTAACAGCTATACCAACTCGGTCACAATCAGGGTCGGTTGCTAATAGAATGTCAGCATTATACTTCTTGGCATACTCTATGCCGAGCTCCATAGCCTCCTTAATCTCTGGGTTAGGGTATGGACAAGTTGGAAAATAACCATTTGGTTGCTCCTGCTCTTTTACCACAATAATGTTAGTATACCCCATTTCTTTTAAAGTGCGAGTTACTGGTTTTAAACCAGTTCCATTTAATGGACTATATACTATTGTAAGATCTTTATTGACTTTTTCTCCAAACAAAACGGACTGATTCTTAATCTCTTCAACATACGCAGTATATACTTCATCCGTTATATATTTAACACTACCATTAGTGATTCCTATTTCAAAATTGCTATTCTTTATATCTGTAAAAATATCTAATTTCTCAATTTCATTAGTAATTGCTTCAGCTGCTTCAGTGGTAATCTGGCACCCATCTGCACCATAAACTTTATAACCATTATATTTACTTGGATTATGCGATGCCGTAATCATTACACCTGCTGAAGTTTGCAAATAACGTGTAGCAAAAGACACAGTTGGTACAGGCATTAATGCAGGCCAAATATTAACTTTGATTCCATTAGCTGCAAAAACACCAGCAGCTACTTTTGCAAACACATCACTTTTAATACGACTATCATAACCAATCGATATAGATGGTTTTTCAAAATTATTGTTCAAGTAATTAGCCAATCCTTGACTAGCTTTTGCAACCGTGTAAACATTCATACGGTTAGTACCAGCTCCAATAACGCCTCGAAGACCACCTGTTCCAAAAGAAAGATTTTGGTAAAAAGCATCTTCAATTTCTTTATCATTAAGCGTTTTTAACTCAGCTACAATATCATCATCTGCTATTGCATTAATCAACCAACGCTCATATTCCTTCTTAATATTCATAATTTGTACCCCTCTAAATCGTATGTACAATCACTAAACCGCACCTTTTTTACATACGACAACTAATACTGTCTTTAACAGAATCTTGATATCTAAACCAAGATTCCAGTTTTCAATATAATACTTATCTAGTTTAACGACTTCATCAAAATCCGTAATTTCACTTCTTCCACTGACTTGCCACATTCCTGTAATTCCAGGTTTAATGGCTAAACGAGCAAAGTGTTGATATTCATATAGATTTGTTTCTGAAATCAAAGGAGGTCTAGTTCCTACAATAGACATATCTCCTTTTAAAACATTAAAGAATTGTGGAAATTCATCCAAACTCGTTTTACGAATGAATTCACCAATTCCCGTTTTATGAGAACCATCAGGCATGACTTTATTTCCAATAACACGAGGATCAAAATCAATCTTAAACATCTTTCCATCCCCTAATTTGTTATCTTTCATTAATTCAGCTTTTCTTTCTTCCGCATCCAAATACATACTACGGAATTTATACATCTTAAACTTCTTACCATTCTTACCCACACGCTCTTGTGAAAAGAAGATTGGTCCTGGACTTGCAAAATAAATGATTGGACCAATAAAAATTGTAATAATCAATGTTAAAACACATCCAAGTAATCCACAAATAATATCAAATAATCGTTTTAAGAAGATTTCGTTTAATGGAGCATAGTTGATACTTGTTGTTAAAACCGTATAATCACCAATCTTTTCAACAAACTGCTTCTTACCAGGCGAATTAATTACTTTAGCTAAATTCATATGCACAGTAATACCAGCCAATGTTAATTGTTCAATCAATTCATTTGGATAAGCAATTTCTTTCGGTAGCACAATCAATACTTCATCTACCCATTCTTTACATGCATACATCGCAACAGAATCATTATCCGCAACAACCTTCGTATTATTAATTGTTTTACCAATTAAATTTTTATCTAATAATGCAACACCCACAATGTCATAACGAGAATAATTACTCTTTTCAATATTATCAATTACCAAATTGGCAATATCACTTGAACTCACGATCAATAACTTTCTTCGATTCCCATTATTGACACCCTTTTTAATATGTACTTTCCATACTTCTCTTACAATATATGTCAATACAAGATAAATACCAAACGCTAAAAACAATACAAATCTTGAAAACATAATACCCTTTTGAATTGTAAATAAATATAGAACTGCAAGTAATCCAACAATCACTACATGATTTAATGTCTTAACAAACTCTTGATAATGACCTCTCTTTAATACACCCTTCAAAGTACCAAATAGAAGCAATACCATCAAATCAATCAATTCAATTATAATAGCCATATTTCTATATAAGAAATCATTGTATAAATGTATATTCCCATGCCTGATAAAATAAGCTAATACAAAAGCAATCTGTAAACATACTAAATCCAAAATAATAAAATCTATATGCTTTAGCCAACCCTTCGTATTCTTTCGATACATATTCCTATTCCAACTCCTTCAAACCATAAAAAAAGCTTATTTAATAATTAAATAAGACTCTATAAAATAATAACCACCGATATTTAGATACACTTCTCCCTATAGAACCTAAATTAACAGATGAACAATTCAATTAAAAATGCGGAAAGCCAGCTATTTTTAATATCCTATACATGTACCCTATAAATATCATTTCCTAAATTTCAACCGCACTCCACCCTAGAATAACAGTTGCCTACATATTTTACCTTAATATACCCTATTGTCAATGAACATTAGTTACTTAAATTAAGGTTAAAACATAAAATTGTTTTAATATCCCCCATATTTAAAACATACAAACATTATATAACAAATAAAAAATAATTTTCATTAAATTTACTTTATATAAAGACTTTTATCAATAAAACACAAATTTGATTTATAACCACAATATTGTAATCGGTTTCAGTGAAAAATAAAAAACAGGACAAATCGTCCTATTTCCATAATTTTTCAGGATATACACCATTTTCAATCAATTGTTTAAAGGCATTTTGCACATATTCCTTATCTTCGGCATATGTTACACCAAACCATTTATCATGTGTTTCAAGTACCTTCACATTGATACGATCCTCTCTCGGCAAATCCAAAGATGTTCTTAAATATATTTGTTTAAGTTTTATATCTTTTTTTACCGTTATTTTATTTCTGTTGCATATATTATTTTGGCTTGCTGATTTTCTGTTGCCAATTTGTCGACATTTCTTTATAATCTATCAAAAAATATTTGACAAGTATTTTTTACATTCTTGCTTCCCTATAAGCTCTGTCCTCATCATTATCTTTAAATATATTATATATAATCTCTGGAATAGCGTAGCAACCTTTTCTATGTTGAAAAATCACTTTCTGAATATCTTGCAAGTCCTCCATTGTCTTCATTTCATTGTTATTAATATCACCATCAAGTTCTTGTAAGATACTTATATCTTTATTCAACTTTTTTACTGTATCTAATAGCAACCACTTTATCATCGGAATAACAAACGCCAGCCTACATAATAACTCTGTAATTTCTTCATTTTTCCATAATCCCATTGCCAAAATTGCAACAAATAGAATTGAAATCAACGTTATGCTCGCATATTTGAACCTTTTTCTAAGACCAACATCCCACCAAAAGTTTTCTCTCTGGCACGCCAAAATTCCATCTAAGATATCTTTTTCATCAACTCTAGGAGTATACCAATCTTTCAATTTGTTCTTTTCCTGCGGATTCTTCAAAATTTTCTTTGAATAAGTTGCAATCTCATGATCAATATTTTTATCCTTTCCGAAAATTCTTTTATCCCAAGGCATTGTATATACATATACATCAAATTTCTGCTGAATAAACGCTGCTAGTTGTTTCTTTTCTTCAATGTAACTATCAATAACAAAAGAAAAAATCATACTAACTATAGATAATATGTATGATATACATTTCCACTCTTTGTTTTCTGGAATAAGCAAAATAATTACCGATAATGCGAATGGTATCCATACCGATAATGCCACTAAAACAGTATTAAATTTCTTTGCATCTCTATACAATTGTCTTTGTGCAGCTAACATAGCAATTGAATTATCTTCATTTTGTCTCGTCGCAATTCCATTAGACATCACAATTCTCCTATTACTTCTTTAATCTCACTCATTGCACATGAAGGATATTTTTCTTCATCTTTTATAGCTTCCTTTATGTTATATATTGCCTTGTTCAATCTTTCTTTCTGATAATTGTATGTAGACAATTTGTATAATTCATTCATACCCGTTAATAAATACTTTTTTAGATCATATCCTTGATATTGACTTGGTTGATAATAATTAACCATTATTTTTTCTAATTCATATGAACTAAAAGCCTTATAGTTTTTAGAAACATTCCAATACTTTAATAATCTAAGTAATGGTTTTATCATATTGTGGTTGTTTTTATTTGCTATGGTAAGATTGCTAAAATCTGTAGCACAAAATGTATATATCCATTCATTGCGATTATTTTTTATTCTATACAGTCCGCTATCCATAATTGCTGGAGTAATTTCAAATTTAATATGCAACATTTGGAGCACAACTGTAGGCGATGATTGCCGTATCTGTGAAGTTGAATATTTTGCTTCCACACCTCTTCTTACTCTATCCAAATATGTTTGAGGAGTTGAACCATCATTATCCATTACAAGCATAATATCCACATCTGTCCCATAATCAACTGATTGTGGAAGGTTCGTATCCCGTTGATACGAACCAAATACCTTTATTTCTTTTAGATTAACTGATTCATTCTTGCTGAAATAATCTCTCATCCTATCTTTAAACGTATTTAAAGACACATCTATAGATTCTTTTTCATTGCCTTTAATTATCAATTTCGAAGCTGTTTCTTCCAAATATCTATTAATTGACATTTTTTACTCTTCCCTTTTGTTCATGTGCCTTACTCTCCTGTATATTCTGGGAAATCACTTCCCAACACTTCTCCCCATTTCGTAATAGCACCTTTTTGATTTTTATCATTGAGTTCCATATTTGAAGCTTCTACAGCCTTATTATATGCATTTGTTAAAGCATCACTTATTTTGCATCTGTCATCCCAACAAAAGGAATTCAAATTTCCTTGTATTCCTTTAGGATCATCTACATCTGATAATATAGCTGACGATAAATAATTTAACAAATCTCTGAACTCTAAATCTATCCACCAGTTTTTAGATGCTTCTTTGTTTTCATATTTCTGAAGAATCATGCATTCCAACAAATAGGAACCAATTCTAATAGTAACTTTTCTATTATTCCAATATTTAGCAAGTCTGATCAATTCGAGTAATTTCCAATTATGTTTTTGATTTATATCTGTAATGCGTTTATTATCTATCCTTGGATCAGTCTTTTTCCAATTTCCCGAACCATCCGGTATCAAATAGAAACCGGTATCTGTATAAAAGCAAGGAACAATATCAAAATTCCATGTATATGATTTTAATTGAAGTGTCGCCGCTTCATGATTCTTATGCATTTCCGCTTTACTGTAATCTTGCAAATCTGATAATTTAGAGATAAAGCGATTAATCACTTTTGTTGAATTCAGATAATTTGTGTTGTCAGTCATTAATCCATTTTTAGAATCAACATCGCTTCCATTTATATAAAATACTTCTTCTGATTGTATATATGTTCGTGTTCCTTCCCCAGACAAGCATAACATCAAATCTATGTCATCAATCGGTCTTATTTTAGTACGACGTTCAAACGAACCAAAGCGTAATATTTTATCTGTATATACCACAAAGAAATCCGAATCACCACTAAATCCCTTTATATTATCAATTAAATTATCCCTACTTGAACGAGCTATTTTGGTTTTTTCTTGGTCAAGATTAACTTTTTCTTTCATAAATTCTGCAAATGCATTATTTACTGTTGTCGCCATATTGTTCACCACCCAATCCATTTACACTTTTCTCACTATCATCTTGGTCCCATAAACCTATCGCCATTCAGATGTATCATATGCTCCGGCATTTCAGCAATCCAGACCTCTGTCTCCGATGCAAGTTCATCTGCAAACTTCTTATATGTCTTGAAATCCAAAAAAGCAGTTACAAATATCTTTCCTGTCGTAACATCTTTGGTCATTTCTGTTATTTCCAATATACGCTTCGGATCCATCGGACCGACCGATGTTACCGATTGCACAAAATAAATCCAGTCCTTATCTTCCCGGTACAGCACAACATCCGGCATTTTATCATGTAACGTAATTTCAAATCCCAGTTCTTTTAATTTTCTACATTCTTTACCAAATCAATGTATCGTCCGTATGACAAATTAGAAAAGCGGAATACAAATCGTCCTATTTCCATAATTTTTCAGGATATACACCATTTTCAATCAATTGTTTAAAGGCATTTTGCACATATTCCTTATCTTCGGCATATGTTACACCAAACCATTTATCATGTGTTTCAAGTACCTTCACATTGATACGATCTTCCCTCAATAATTCAGCTACAATATTTGGAAGCAAATATTCTTTCTTCATTGGATTATCTGAAATATTTGATAAGAAAGTACTAAAATCCTTTTCTAAATAGTCTAAGAAATCTGGATATCCAGCCCACATATTCATAGATACATTACTTTCTGGTTTTGCCCAAGCCTCTACTTCAGGATCATCACATACAATTTTTTCTGCTTCAGCCTTGATTCCAGTTGTTTCATAAACTTCTTTTAATAAATTATTATCATCCACTTTACATACACCACGAGTTACAGTTCCATTCTCACTTAAAGTGTTCTTTAAAATGAATCCAGCCATGCCCATATCAAATTCTTTTCCCATTTTTTCATGGTTAATCAAGAAGTCATGTAATTTCACAAATGCTTCTTTACCATAATAATCATCCGCATTGATAATCACATATGGTGTATCTACAACACTTTTCGCACATAATACAGCCTGGCCTGTTCCCCAAGGCTTAGTACGACCTTCAGGACAAGTAAATCCTTCTGGTAAATCATTGATATCTTGGAATACATATTCTACATCCATATAATTTTGGATACGATTTCCAATCACTTCTTTAAATTCCTCTTCAATATCCTTACGAATAATAAATACGACTTTATCAAAGCCAGCCTCTTTGGCATCATAGATTGAATAATCCATAATGATTTCACCATTTGGACCCATTTTAGCTAACTGTTTGATTCCACCACCAAAACGAGAACCAATTCCAGCCGCCATAATAATTAATGTTGTTTTCATATTATCAAAAACTCTCCTTGTAAATCCGTATATCCATTATACTAAAATGTATACACCTTCACAAGTTAACTATAGTTTAGATACGAAACAAACACCAAATGCATTTGGTCCAATATGAACTCCAATTGTTGAACCAATACGAACACGATTCACATCTAAATCCAGTTTTGATTCTAGTTTTTCAACATTCTCTAAACCATATGAATACAATGTATAAACTGGATACAATGTATCAACAATATCTGACTGCATCTTTTCACATACAACACTCGTTGCCTTATTTACACCACGTGTCTTACCGGCAACCACAACTTCTCCATGTTCTACACAAATAATTGGTTTAATACTTGCCAAAGTTCCAATAGCTGCTGCTGTCTTAGAAATTCTTCCACCTTTAGCTAAATATTCCAATGTATCTAAACCAGCATAAATATGCACATGCTCTTTTAGTTCTTCTAAACCAGATACAATACTCTCAACACTTCTATTTTCACCTATCCAGTTCATTGCCACTTCGCATAGTAAACGAATTCCTGCAACTGCTGTCAATGTATCAATAATAAAGATATTCTCATAATCCACCATATCTTTTGCCAAACAAGCACTTTGATAGGTTCCACTCAATTTACTAGATAAGGATAAACATATTAATGTTTCTTGTTTTTCTTTCACTTTTTCAAAAATATCTAAAAATTCTTGTGGTGATGGTTGTGATGTTTTAAAAAATTCTTTTGAATTCATCATCTTCTCATAAAATGTTTCCTTATCAATATCAACACCATCCAAATAGTTCTTTCCTTCAATTTGAATTTGTAAAGGCACAAAATATAAATTTTTATTTTCAATTTCTTCTTGCGTATAATCACTTGCTGAATCTACTAATAATCGAATCATAATTTCCTCCGCCGTTAACTATGTTAACTGTTCACATTATATACTATTAAATAAATCTGTCAAATTTTTTAAAAAAATACTTGCATTAATTAAAATGTTGTAGTAATATTAGTGAGCACTTGTCAAGAAAGGCAAGTTTAATATACATGGCGCGTTGGAGAAACGGTTAACTCACATGCCTTTCACGCATGCACTCACGGGTTCGAATCCCGTACGCGTCACCATTTTTCAAACAAAGTCCGTAAGGGCTTCTTTTTTTATCCAAAACAGTTTTTTCAAAAATATTAAGAAAATTTCACAAATGCTTTTCATAAAATTGCGCAAACCCTTTCATAGATGATATAATCTAAATTATTGAGGAAGGGTGTTTTTATTATGCACAATAAACGTAGTACATTTTCTGGCAAATTAGGATTTGTCTTGTCTGCCGCAGGAGCCAGTGTTGGCCTTGGCAATATATGGAGATTTCCCTATTTAGCCGCTAAATACGGAGGAGGAATCTTCTTACTTATTTACATTGTTCTTGCCTTAACTTTTGGTTATACAATGATCATAGCCGAAACAACACTAGGTCGCATGACAAAGAAAAGTCCAGTGGGAGCTTTTCATACTTTCGCAAAGACAAAGTTTGCGTCATTTTCCGGATGGATCAATGCCATTATTCCAATTTTGATTGTACCCTATTATTCTGTAATCGGAGGTTGGGTCATCAAGTACTTATTCGAGTATTTAAAAGGTGATGCAAAATTACTTGCCACAGATACATATTTTTCAAACTTCATTTCAAACGGAGTATCTACAGAAATATGTTTTATACTTTTCACTTTTTTTACACTCGCCATCATTTATGCAGGGGTTCAAAACGGAATTGAAAGAGTATCCAAATTTATGATGCCAGTTCTTGTCGTATTATCTGTAATCATTGCAGGATATTCAATCAGTCGACCTGGTGCATTTGAAGGTGTTAAATATTTCTTAATTCCTAATTTTGATAATTTTTCATGGATGACCGTAGTAAGTGCTATGGGACAAATGTTCTATTCGTTATCCATTGCGATGGGTATCTTGATCACATTTGGTTCTTATATGAAAAAAGACGTTTCCATTGAAGGTTCAACAGAAAACGTAGAAATTTTCGATACAGCCATTGCGATTATGGCAGGATTGATGATTATTCCAGCTGTATTTTCTTTTTCAGGTGGAAACATGGAAACATTAAAAGCCGGACCATCCTTGATGTTCATCACAATCCCTAAAGTATTCGCAAGTATGGGACTAGGCACAGGTATCGGTATCATTTTCTTCTTGTTGGTGTTATTTGCAGCTATCACAAGCTCTATTGCGCTAACCGAAAGTGCTGTATCCACATTCCAAGATGAATTACATTGGTCTAGAAAAAAATCTACAATCATTTTAGGCATTATTATGATTGGGTTAGGAACACTATCATGTTTAGGTTATGGTCCATTGTCAAACGTAACAATCATCGGAATGCAATTTTTAGACTTCTTTGATTTCTTGACAAACTCAGTCATGATGCCCATCGCTGCCATTGCGATTTGTATCTTTGTTTCAAGAGTTGTTGGATTAGAAAAAGTCGAAGCAGAAATCACAAAAGATGGAAATTCATTCAAACGTAAGAAAATATTCAATTTCATGATTCAATACTTATGTCCAATTTTCGCATTCATTATTTTATTAAGTTCAATTGCGAACGCATTTGGATTTATTTCCATGTAAGCTTAGCTTGTGCTAAGCTTTTTTTGTGCACACTTTTAATGTAAACTAATTGCAGGAGGTAGTTTATGAACATTACAGTATATTTAGGATCAACCTATGGAAATGATCCTGACTTTAAAACAAAAATAATAGAATTAGGTACATGGATTGCCAAAAATAATCATACATTAGTATTTGGTGGATCAAAAACCGGATTAATGGGAGAACTAGCCAATAGCACATTAAATGCAGGTGGCAAAGTAATTGGTGTAGAAGCACAAATGTTTGTGGATGAAGGTGTCCACATGGATAATCTTACCAAGTTATACATTGAAAAAGATATTGCCGATCGAAGAACAAGAATGATTGAACTTGGTGATGCTTTCATTGCCTTTCCTGGTGCAACTGGAACATTAGAAGAGATCAGTGAAATCTTATCAAAACTTTCACTGTACCAACTTGAATGCCCATGCATTTTCTATAATGTAAATGGATATTATGATCATTTAAAAGCATTCCTACAGCACATGATTGATTGTGAATTATCCACACCAAAGCAGCAACAAAACATCTATTTCTTAGATTCAATCGATGAAATCGCAAACAAATTAAAGGACGAGTAAATTTTCTCGTCCTTCTTTATTATGATAATTGTTTTAATATCCATTCTTTATCATTCGTTGTCTTCATTTTATTGAGTACAGCCTCATCTTCAAGGGCCAAACATATTTTAGATAACACTTCCATATGTTCTCCACCCTTACCTGCAATACCAATCACAAGCTGTGCTTTTTCATCCCCAAACTGAATTCCATCTGGATATTGAAGCAATACGATACCTGTTTTATGAATCACATCATCACCATGTGTAGTGCCATGAGGAATAGCTAATCCCATACCAATATAAGTAGTTACTAATTCTTCACGTTCCAACATAGCCGGTATATAAGCGCCATCCACATAGCCTAATTCTCTTAATAACTTTCCTGCTTCTGTAATCGCTTCTTCTTTGGACACAGAAGGAAGGTTTAATTTAATTCCATCCAATTGAATCACATCTTCGTGAACTGGTTTTATTTCGTCCTCTTCCTTAACTGCTTCTGTCATAATCGAATCTCCTGTCGACAACTGGAAGAACAAATTATCTAAAGCTGGATCGGCTAAGAAGTTTGAAATTGTGACTACTTTCGCAAAAGGTGCAGATTTTTTTGCACGCTCTACCAAAGTTTCTTGTACGACCGCAACATCACAATCCACTGGAATATTATCCACAGAAGTATTAATTACAGTTAAGTCTGGTCGCACACCTTTTAAACGGTTTCTAAATTTAGTAGCTCCCATTGCACTAGATCCCATACCTGCATCACACGCGAATACGATCTTACGAACCAAAGAAACATCTAATAAAGCTTCACTTCTTCCTTTACTTTCAGCTTTCATAGACTGCACCTTTTTACTAGCTTCATCCAAATTCTTTTCCCCAGCAAGCTTAACGATTGGGCTTGCCACCAAGAATGAAACGCCAGCCGCAATCAAAACACCTAATGCTGTCATGAACACAGAGCCTTTTTCTGCCATAGACAAGAAAGCAATAATTGAACCTGGACTTGATGGACCTTTCAATCCAATATTGAAAATAGAGTAAAATGCAATTGCACAAATATTCCCTAAAATTGGAGCAACGATCACAACTGGATTCATCAAAATATATGGAAAATAAATTTCATGAATTCCACCTAAGAAATGGATAATAATAGCTCCAGGCGCAGAATCTTTCGTTGCTTTATCTTTCGCAAATAACCAATAAGCTAATAGTACACCTAAACCAGGCCCTGGATTAGCCTCCAACATATACATTATGGATTTGCCTGTTTGTGCAGCTTGTTCAGCTCCAATTGGTGTAAATATTCCATGGTTGATCGCATTGTTTAAGAATAAAACCTTAGCCGGTTCAATAAAGATTGCTACCAAAGGAATCAATCCCTTATTTACAAGTATATCAACTCCATATGTTAACACAGTCAAAACACCTGTCATAAAAGGGCCAATAATATAGTATCCTAATATCGCAATCAACATACCTAAAATACCGACAGAGAAATTATTGATCAACATTTCAAAGCCAGCAGGCATATGTCCATCCATCATTTGATCAAATTTTTTAATTACCCAGCCAGAAAATGGTCCCATAACCATGGCTGCCATCAACATAGGTTGTCCTTGGGTTCCACCAACGCCGGCAATACATCCAATAATCGCAATCGAGCCCATCACAAGTCCACGATCACCGCCAACCATTCTTCCTCCGGTTGCCGCAATTAATACTGGTAATAAATAAGTCAACATATATGGTTGAATCGATGCCAATTGTTCATTTGGTAACCATCCGTCCGCAATAAATAAAGCTGTTATAAATCCCCAAGCGATAAAAGCACCAATATTAGGCATAACCATCGCAGATAAGCTTTTACCAAGCTTTTGAAGAGTTGTTTTCATAATTGTCCTTTCTTAGGACTTCTTAATATACAGATAGTCCTCGTTTTTCACATTCTTGTTTAAAACTATCTGAAAGTAACGAATCACTGATCAACACGTCCACTTGATCTAAATCACAAATTGTATATGTACCCTTTCTTTCCACTTTACTAGAATCCATTAACACAATTACTTTTTTAGATCTTTCAATTGCCTTTCGCTTTAACTCACAATCCTCTAAAGATTCACATGTAAACCCCGTATCTTTCGCATAACGAGTTACACCAATAAATGCAACATCAAAGTTGACCTTCTCTAAACAGCGAAGTCCATCCATTCCATTCACACTAAAACTTTGCATATTTAGATTTCCACCTGTCACAAACACTTTCGATTTAGAAAGTTTTGCCATCTCTATAGCACACGTTAAGCCACTTGTATAAAAAATATTATTTTGATTATTTAAAACATGTGCCAACATTGTAGTCGTACTGCCTGAATCCACAAAAATTGTCTTAGCTGGTTCTATAAAGGATAATGCCTTTTGCGCTATCTCTTTCTTTTCGTTTACATTCCGTCCGTAACGAAGTTTTAATACATCATCATTTCCAGAAACCACATCCATAGATTTGGCTCCCCCATGAATTCGAACAATTCTTTTAGCTTGATCTAAATATTTTAAATCTGTACGCAATGTCATTTCAGACACAGAAGGAAATTTTTCTTTTAATTGTGTAAAAGTTACCGTTTGATTTTCATTCACAAACTCTACAATTTCGTTTCTTCTTTGATCCATTACTTCCATACAATACCTCCTGTATTTACTGTATTTAGTATACACAAGATTCTCGGTTTAATAAAATCTATTCTTGTTCAAAATGAGCCAATAAATATTCTTCGGCTTCAGGACACCACAATCCCTTATGAGCATCTACGATATCTGCCAACGCAGTATATCGATCATCTTTTTCTCCCATTTCTCTTAAATCTGCCAATGCAACCAATGGCATATTTAAATGCGTATAAATCAACTTCTTTCCGCCTGGAATCTTAGGTAAATTTAATGTTGTTTCAGCCGCTGCATTCAAACCACCAATATGTGTAATCATAACAGCTGGATCAATACGATTTTCTGCTGTTAAGCGTAAAGATTCAATCATATCATCTGTATTTCCACCTGTAGTTCCCATTACATGTGTCGAATTATAGTGAACATCATAGAAATTCATTCTTGCACTAAACTGTTTGTCCGTAGGTCCCGCAAAGAAATTTAAACATCCATCACGACCTAATACAGCGCTTGACAATTCCACAACCGCTTCAACCGGTGCATAACAGAATACATCATCAAAACCAGTTCCACCTGTAATTTCTTTTAAGCCGGCTGCAGGATCTTCCATCTTTCCTGTATTCACGAAATGCAATTCAATTCCATCTGCTGCCGCTTCTTCAACAGGGAATAAATGAGCTGCTCGATCTAATCTTTCTTGATTTACATCCGCAACTACTACCATTTTAGGGCGAATATCTCTATGCAACGCATATGTTAGTGCACCAAGTCCCATAGGACCTGCTCCTGCAAGAATCGCAAGTTTTCCATCTTTCTTAATTCCCATTTCATGTTTATACACACCCATCTGTGTATGATAAGCTGCATTAAACGCTCCAATCGAACATGACATTGGTTCAGCTAAACTTGCTTCATAATAAGCTTTACCTTTATATTCCAGTAAGCATCCTAGCTCCATTACTTCAGCTGGAATAATGCAGTAAGTTGTATCTCCACCAAAAAATTCATAAGAATAACCAGGTGACCACATTGTTCCTTTATAGTTTAATGCTGGTTGTAAAGTAAACTTCATTCCCGGTTTAAATTTGTCTTGATGCTTAGCACCAACCTTAACAATATCACCCGCCATTTCATGTCCCATAATAGCTGGATGATCCGCAACATCTTCATGAACACGTTTATGATTCACTCCTAAGATGGCACATTTGTAAGTTGACATACAGACACTGTCTGAGACAACCTTTACTAAAATCTCATCTTCCTTAATTTCTGGTAATTCAAATTCGTCTAATCTTAAATCATTAGCTCCATGTAATCGCACTGCCTTTGCTTTCATTTCAAAAGTCTCCTCTCTCTCTGTAAATTGTTGTTTCAAAAGCTACATCTACATAATAAACCAATTACTTTAATTGTCAACTGTTATTTCAAAAATATTTCACTTGCGAAACAACAATAAAAGGAGTATCCTATAATCAGATAAAGAAAAGGAGATCATTATGATTTATACAATTACTTTTAACCCCTCATTAGACTACGTTATTCAAGTCGATCATTTTAAGCCTGGTATCATTAATAAAACAAAATTCGAAGAAATCCTTCCCGGAGGAAAAGGCATTAACGTTTCAATTGTCCTATCCAATCTCGGACACGAAAGTACAGCCCTTGGTTTTATGGCAGGTTTTACAGGAAAAGAAATTGAGCATAAATTAGAAAGCTATGGAGCTAAAACCGATTTCATTCATGTGAAAAAAGGATTATCTAGAATCAATGTTAAGATGAAATCGGATGAAGAAACAGAGATCAATGGTATGGGACCTGATATTCAACCGGAAGATATTCAAGAATTATTCAATCAATTAGATACATTAACAGAAAAAGATGTTCTCGTTATTTCAGGAAGTATTCCAAGCACTTTGCCTGATACATTGTACGAACAGATTATAGAACGAGTTCAGGAAAAGAAAATAAAAGTTGTTGTCGATGCGACAAACAACCTATTATTAAAAGTATTAAAATATAAACCTTTCTTAATTAAACCAAACAATCATGAATTAGGTGAAATCTTTAATGTCGAATTAAACACTCGAGATGAAGTCATTCCTTACGCCAAAAAGCTACAGGAAATGGGTGCTCAAAACGTATTGATTTCTATGGCAGGACAAGGTGCAGTGCTTGTAAGTGATAATAATGAAGTGATTCAAAGTAAAGCACCAAAAGGAATCGTAGTAAATTCAGTTGGTGCTGGTGATTCGATGGTTGCAGGTTTTCTTGCAGGATATTTAGAAACAGGTAACTACGAAAAAGCCTTTATTAACGGTTTGTGTTGTGGTAGTGCAAGTGCCTTCCAAGTAGGTCTTGCGACTAAAGAAGATGTAGAAAACATAAAGAAAACTCTTAGCGAAAACTAAGAGTTTTTTTAATTAATTAGTTTTTACGTACGTATTTCAAGCAGTCAAGAGTTACGGCGATAAGAATGATAATTCCTGAGAATACGAACTGTAAGTTAGTATCGATACCAAGAATTGTCAATGAATAAGTTAATGCAGTAAAGATCAATACACCAACTACTACACCAGAAATTTTACCGATACCACCAGTAAATGATACACCACCTACTACACAGGCAGCGATTGCATCCATTTCCCATCCTTGTCCATACGCAGCTGAACCAGAACCAATCATACGAATACATTCTAACCAAGAACCAAATCCGTATAAGATTCCTGCCATAATAAAGGCTCCAAGAGTAACCTTAAACACTGAAATACCAGATACAGAAGCAGCTTCTGGGTTTCCACCTACGGCATATAAGTTTTTACCAAATTTTGTTTTATTCCAAATGAACCAAACAATCACAACTGCAGCTACTGCCCACAAAATAATTGTTGGGAAGCCACCAACTTTAGGAATAATCTTGCCTGGGATTGATTGCTCAATACCACCGAAAGACACACCTTTTGTTGAATAAGTTACCAAACCAAAGATAACTAACATGTTCGCCATTGTTGAAATGAATGGGTGCATTTTAAATTTAGCCGCAAAGAAACCGGCAATCGTTGTAAACATTGTACATAACACAACACAAACAACTAATGCTAAAAGAATTCTTCCTCCAACTGGCATAGTTGAGAAATCAAATACATGTCCGAATACTGAACCCGTGTTAGGTCCGTTGTGCATAATAATTGTAGCGGCTGTCATACCCATACCAACCATACGTCCAACGGACAAGTCAGTACCAGCTAACATAATTAAACCAGACACACCTAATGCCAAGAACATTCTTGGAGATGCTTGTTGCATAATACTTAAAATGTTATTAACAGTAAAAAGTTGTAAACCATTCTTCTTAATTGGTGTAATGATACATAAGAAAATGAATACTAAAATAATCGCAATATACAAACCATTTTTCAATAAAAAATCACGAGTATTAAATGAGTACTTGTAGTTTTCAAATTTTTGAGCTTGTTTTTCTGCAAACGAGAAATTTGACATCTTCAATAAGTCAATTAAGTGATATTCAAATGTAAACGCATCATGTTTACGATCTTTTGCCTCTTGCATATTTTTAGTATATTCAAGTTTTGCATCGAACAAACGGTTCTTATAAATAAAGTTCTCTTCTTTAATTTCTTCTTTATCACTAAGACCTGATAAAATATCTTTGTGTTCTTTTTCTAATTCTTTTAATTTTTTATCATATTCTGCCTTAGCTTTTTGAACCTCATACTTATTACTTTCAACAACTTTGTTGTAGTAATCTGTTTGATAGTGATCCTTTAAATATTTTTCAGCTACTGCAATTTTGTCATTGATTGGCTGTTTGTTTTTAGCCTCGATTTCTTTAGCATTTTGTAATTTACCATTTAATTCTGAAATACGAGCTTCTTTTTCGCTTTTAGTATAAATTTTATCTCTCTTTAGAACCTCGATTTCTTCTGAATATTCCAAGACTTTATTTGTTCCTTCTTCTCTTAGTTCGTCAATTTCAGCTTGGATCTTTCCTACATAATCCTCAATCGGTTTACGTAGTGCAAGCTCTTCATCACGACTAAGAATATTTGTAACTGTATTTGTCATAATTATCTCCTTTATAGGTATTTTGCACTGAGTCTTAACAACTCTTCCTGGTTAGTATCTTTTGTATTTACAATACCGGCTAAGCGTCCATTTGACATAACGCCAATACGGTTTGTGATACCTAAGATTTCTGGCATTTCACTTGAAACTACAATAATAGTTTTTCCTTGTTTAGCCATTTTGATGATCAATTCGTAAATTTCATATTTAGCACCTACGTCAATACCACGTGTAGGTTCATCCATCATGAATACGTTTGGTGATCTCTCTAACCATTTACCGAAGATAACTTTTTGTTGGTTACCACCAGATAGACTTGTAATCGCATCATTTGGTCCCATACACTTAGTTCTCATGGTTTTGATTTCTTTATTCGTAGCTTGAACCATTTTATTATCAGAAAGTGCTACCTTGCTCATATAAGAAGGTAAATTTGCAATCGTTGTATTGAATGTTAAATCACACTTTAAGAACAATCCATTTGCTTTACGCTCTTCAGTAATCAGGGCAAAACCATGTTCAATTGCTTCTTTAGCACTATTAAAGTTCATTAACTTATTGTCAAAATAAACACGACCTGAGGCTCTTGTACGGATACCGAAAATCGTTTCTAACAACTCTGTACGTCCAGCTCCTACTAAACCGTATAGACCGAAAATCTCACCTTTTTTAACGTCAAATGTAATATCTTTTAAGTATGGCTCATATTTTGTTGATACATGTTGAATAGATAACATTGGTTCCCCAGGAACATTATCAACAGGTGGGAATCGATTATCCAATGAACGACCTACCATGGCTGCAATCAACTCATTCATGTTGGTTTCTGAAGTAGGTTTTGTCATAACCATTTTTCCATCTCTTAGAACCGATACTTCATCGCAAATTTCAAAAATTTCATCCATTTTATGCGAAATATAGATCAGCGAAATGCCTTGTTTTTTAAGCATACGCATCATATCAAACAATTTATTAACTTCTTGTGTCATCAAAGAAGATGTAGGCTCATCAAGTACGATAACCTTTGAATTATATGAAATTGCTCTGGCAATTTCACACATCTGTCTTTGTGAAACAGACATATTACGCATTGGTGTATCTAAATTCACTGTCATACCAAGCTTTCTAAAAAGCTCAGATGATTTCTTTTTCATTCGATCTTCATCTACTACGCCAAAAGCATTTGTAGGATAACGTCCCAAGAATAAGTTATCTTTAACATTTCTTTCAAGACATTGATTCAATTCCTGGTGTACCATGGCAATACCATTTTCAAGTGCTTCTTTCGGTCCAGAAAAGTTAATCTCTTTTCCTTCTAAGAAAATTGTACCTTCATCTTTTTGATATGTCCCGAATAGACATTTCATCATTGTTGATTTACCAGCACCATTTTCTCCCATAAGTCCCATAACTGTACCTGGTTTTAAATCCAAATTAATGTGATCCAAAACACGGTTACGTCCAAAAGACTTACTCATTCCGCGTATAGATAAGACTAGTTCTTCATTCTTATCTGCCATAAAATCTCTCCTATTTTGTTTACTACTATCTAAATAACATTAGGGAGAAATAATTTCTCCCTAATAAGCTTAATCCTAAGTTTTATTGAATTATTTATTTAAGGATTCCTGTGTAAGAAGCTGCATTGTCAGTCTTAACCATGTTAATTGCGAATGCATCATATTTGTCTGGGTTTCCTAAACGGTTTGTAATGTTAGATTCTGTTTGTCCATCACCACCGATATATTCAACATCTAAATTCAATAAGTCATCATATTTTTCTAATAATGGTTGGTAAGTTGAGCTTAAGAAGTTATCAGATGCGTTGTAGATATTTAACCAAACACTCTTCTTAGCGTGATCTTTTTCATCTAATTGGTTAGAAACTGGAGCATAAGTAACTGTTGAATCTAAGAAATCTTTATAGTTGTCAGCAGTAACAGCAACGTTTAATGCATAATAAGAACGTTGATCCTTATTGTATGTAAATACATCTGAGCTTAATACGTTTCCAGCATCATCTTCTGTACCAATACCTGTATCGATATCAACACCATCTAAAGCATTACGTAATACTCTTAATGTTAAATAAGCTTGAACGTCAGCATGTTGAGAAATTGTTCCACCATATCCTTCAGCGATTGCAGCAACTGCATCTGAGTTAGCATCGTATCCGAATGTAGGAACTTTGTTTTCTTTTGACCATGCGTTGAACATTGACATACCCATACCATCATTGTTAGAAGCTACAACGTCAACTTCATCACCGAATGAAGCAGTCCATGTACCAATTGTGTTACCAGCAGTAGCAGCATCCCAAGTTGCACCTGAAGAGTTCTTCATTTCTTGAGAAGCAAGTTCTCTTACTGTATAAGTTTTTCCATTAATTTCTAACGAGCCATCTTGAACACTCTTAGATTTACCATCATTATTAATACCAGCTGGATCACTTACGATTTCACCATCTTTTTCAACAGCTGTACCTAAAGCTTTACGAACACCTCTTGTACGAGCGATAGAATCATTGTGACCAACATCACCAATAGCTAATACGTAACCGATAACGCCATCTCCGTTACGATCTAATGTATCGATATTCTTTTCGATATAATCTTTAATCATTTGTCCTTGAAGTTCAGCACCTTGATTTGCATCGAAACCAACATAATAAGTATCTTTGTTGAAGTTTAATGCATCCATGTCTATTTCACCAGTAGAACTGTTAGAAGGTTGACGGTTGTACCAAACTAATGGTTTGTCAGCATTTGCAACACTAGAACCACCAGTTTTTCCTTCATCTCCTCCACTGCTACAAGCAGTTAATGCAACACCCATAGATAAAGCTGCAGCAATTGTTAAAAATCTTTTGTTCATATTATCCTCCTAATGTAGATTTTTACATTAAGACACTTTCCCATATAGATACTTTGCTTGATTATAATATGATTGGCAGCCGGGTGTTCCAAAAGTAATTTTTAATTTGTTATTTGCTTGCTGTATTTGAAACAAAGCCATTTGTCATGAAATCAATTTATATAATCTATTCTATGCTTGTAAAGTCAGCTATGTATCCTCCTCAATGAGATGCATCTTTTTACTACTGCATTCTAACATATGTTTGCAAGCGCTTTCAACTATTTTTTTAATTTTTTTATTTAGATTCAAATATTATTATCATGTATAAAATATAACTATATTCCTATCAAATTCATATGTATTATTGTCTACAAAATCACTCTGTAATTTTAATAATATCTGCCCATCATATACACAAATCGTTACTACCACTGCCTATTTAAAAGCTTTATAATCACTATGTTAACAAATAATTTCATTTTATTATTTTGACTCATTTAAGAAATGCAAAAAATATTTTATGATTTTTTTATTTTTTTGCTTGCAATTAATATAAACTTATAGTATCATTTACTAGCACTTGTCAAGGAAGACAAGTTTAATATACATGGCGCGTTGGAGAAACGGTTAACTCACATGCCTTTCACGCATGCACTCACGGGTTCGAATCCCGTACGCGTCACCATTTTTCAAACAAAGTCCGAAAGGACTTCTTTTTTTTGCCTTCTAAAAGAAAAAGCCTTCTAAAAAGAAGGCTAAAGTTCATTGACAATATTATGTACCCATATTCCTTTTTTAACCAATGTGATACCTAATACAGCCTTAGGAATATCCACACATTGCACCAATAAGTACACATTGAATATTGGTAAATTCGTAAAACGAGTTAAACATAGCGCAACCATAAATGTAAATATAAATGTATATCCACTATCGAAGAAGAAAGTGAGTAATGTTTTCCCTCCTGCACGCATTGTAAAGTAACTGCTATAGTACAAAGAAATGATTGGAAGCATACAAGCCGAAACTCTTAATAAAGATGTTGCTAATGACTTTACTTCTATAGACATATTATAGATTTGAGGAATAAAAGATGAACATAAAAACAATGCCACACCAATGCATAAACACATCATAAAATTCATAAATACCATCTTCAAATCACAATCTTTAGCATACTCTATTTCACCAGCACCCAGTCTTTGACCTACAATAATCGAAATCGAATTTCCCATTGCATAACAAATAATCATAAAGAAATTGGTTACTGTTGTTGTAACATTAATGGCTGCAACTGCAAAAAGTCCTCTTGTTGAATAACATTGAGAAATAAGCGCAATGGATATCGACCACAATATTTCATTACATAATAGAGGCATTCCTCTTTTAACAACATTCTTAAATATATCACCCGATATCTTATATAAACGCATCGCATCCCTTAAATAATTGTTATTTAAGCCTGCCGCTATATTTATCCCCATCTCTACAATTCTTGAAACAACCGTACCAATGGCCGCACCAATAACGCCAAGTTTAGGAAAGCCAAAGTGGCCAAAAATCAAAATATAGTTGATTCAATCAGAGCTTTATGCAGCGAAACATACCGCGTGAACCCGGAGGATACATCCTCGGTTTTATGGACAAAAAGCATGGCGCAAGATTTGTGCGCGCAGTGTTTTCGGAGACGCTGCCCGGCGTGCTTCCTGTGTATCCTCTTGTTCGCGGGTTGACACAAAGTGTTGTCAGAAATGCTGTCCGTGCAGCACTTGATGCCTGCGGCACCGGCATGATGCAGGAGACCCTGCCGCGCAGTGTTCTGTCGGAATTCAATCTCATTTCGCTTAAGCATGCAATACATTCCGTGCATTTTCCGCATGATGCGGAAGAGCTTCGACAGGCGCGGCGCAGGCTTGCTTTTGAAGATGCGTTGATGCTTACGATTGTGCTGCAAATGCTTAGACAGGAGCGCGACAGAGAGCGTGGCATTGCATTTGAAACAGGCGGCGTTCGCAACGAGTTCATTGAAATGCTTCCGTTTGAACTGACTCACGCACAGTGCAGTGTTATGGATGAATTGGAACACGATATGTCCGCTCCCCGCGCAATGAACCGTCTGATTCAGGGGGACGTAGGTTCGGGAAAGACGGTGCTTGCAATGTACGCAATGTATATTGCGATGAAAAACGGACGCCAATCCGTTTTGATGGTGCCGACAGAAATCCTTGCCGAACAACATTATGTTCAGCTTCAGCGATACTTCGGAGAAAAATGCGCACTCTTGACAGGGAAAACAACCCAGAAAGAACGCATTCGCATTCTGAACGGCATTAAAAACGGTGAGATTATTGCGGTAACAGGCACACATGCCTTGATTCAGAGCAATGTAGAGTTTTATAACGTCGGCCTTGTTGTGACGGACGAGCAACATAGGTTTGGCGTGCATCAACGCGCATTGCTGAATAAAAAAGCTGAATCTCCGGATGTTCTTATTATGAGTGCAACCCCGATTCCGCGAACGCTTTCGCTGATACTGTACGGAGACCTTGAAATTTCAGTAGTAAACGGAATGCCGTTGGGACGAAAGCCGATTTTGACACGACTTGTGCCGCTGCAAAAGCGCGTTTCGATGTATCGCTATATTGAAAACTGTGTGAAAGAGTCGGGCATTCAGGCGTATGTTGTGTGCCCGCTTGTCGATGAGCAGGATGAACAAAATGAATCGGAATTGGCTTTTTGCAGGGTTCCGTCCGCAAAGGGTGTTTTTCGGGAACTGTCGCAAAACCTAAGCATTCCGGTCGGTCTGCTGCATGGCAAGATGAACGGAAAACTAAAAACTTCCGTGATGGAGTCCTTTCGCACCGGGGAAATCAAACTGCTTGTTTCAACAACGGTTATTGAAGTCGGTGTGGATGTTCCGAATGCATGCATAATGGTCATAGAGAGTGCGGATCGTTTCGGACTTGCGCAGCTTCACCAGCTTCGGGGAAGAGTAGGACGTTCTGACCTTCAGTCATATTGCATATTTATGACATCTGATGAAAGACCTGAGATTATGGAGAGACTAAATGTGCTTAACAATTCAAATGATGGTTTTTACATAGCGTCGCAGGATTTAAAACTTCGCGGACCAGGAGATATGTTTGGAGTCCGTCAGAGTGGCGAGGCATATTTTGAGGTCGCGGACATATATAATGATGCTGATGTGCTAAAGGAGGTGCATGAGGCGCTTGAGATGCTGTCAGATGAGCAAATTGCAGCTATTGCAGCTAATAATATGCGAAAAACACCGGTTTTTGCATTGTAGATGTGTGTGTTGAATGTTTTTTAGTATCGGTTTGTAACCGGAAAGGAATTAAATAAAAAAATATGCTTCAAAATAATATTATTTGTGCAAATTTATATATAGAAAATAAATATTTTTTTCTGATATTATAATCAAAAC
>OLNF01001017.1_pt1 | contig 24761 bp, 15 predicted proteins | sample 1673061 | NCBI WGS metagenome assembly OLNF01 (sample SAMEA3136751, study PRJEB25190) | human gut metagenome
GCTCTTCCGATCTGCCCGTCATCATCCTTGACCGCGGCGATGACGGGCGTTTCCTGAATGGCGTCCATCAGTTCCTGTTTCATGAAATTGAGATTCCTCACTTTCCTGTTTCTAAAATTCTCTCTTCTCTAGAAACATTATGACGGCTTTGCCAAAGAAAAGCAATCTTTTTTGAAAAATTCAACAAGGATATCGATGACGATGACGACGTCCGGCTGCGCCGTCTGAATCGCGCTTTTCACGAGCGCCAGACTCTCGATGCCCGTCTGCCCCAGCACGCCCGGCTGGCAGGCCGCGACGCTCGACAGGCCCGTCAGCGCCTCGGGCAGCTCCGAGCCCAGATGCCGCGTCACGATGAGATTGCGGACGGCCTCAGGCCCGATGGCGTCGGGCGTGATCTCCCGGTTGCCGAGGCCGACGACGAGCGCCTGCCGGCACGGCCCCAGCAGCTCGCGCAGCGCCCGGCCGATCGTCCGCGCCGCTGCGGCAAAGCTCCCGGGCTCCCGCCGCGCCAGCGCGTGACGGGGCGGTGGTTGTTCGGATACCTGAAGGTTACAGATTCCACGCATTTGGCGAAGGTGGGGACTGGAAGCTGGACGCTGGGGGGATAATCGGGAAGATTATCAGCCTAAAAACGGCCTTGCGCGATGCGCCTTGCAGCGCGCGCCGGCTAAGGGAAGCTCAACTTCGAAAGGCGCTTCATGCTGCAACTGATAGACGTGTGCAAGTCTTATACGGTGGCGGACTTCACGCAAACGGCGCTCGACCACGTGTCGGTGGCGTTCCGCGACAACGAGTTCGTGGCCGTGCTTGGCCCGTCGGGCTCGGGTAAGACCACCATGCTCAACATCATCGGCGGCCTTGACCATTACGACAGCGGTAACTTGCTTGTCGACGGCGTGTCCACGCGCGAGTACAAGGACCGTGACTGGGATACGTACCGTAATAACCGCATCGGCTTCGTGTTCCAGGCATATAACCTTATTCCGCACCAAACTATTTTGGAGAACGTTGAGCTGGCGTTGACGCTGTCTGGCGTTTCGCGCGGCGAGCGCCGTCAGCGTGCCGTCGAAGCGTTGGGCCGCGTGGGTTTGGGCGATCACATCAACAAGAAGCCTAGCCAGCTTTCCGGTGGTCAGATGCAGCGCGTGGCCATTGCCCGTGCGCTTATCAACGACCCGGAAATCCTGCTGGCCGACGAACCTACCGGTGCGCTGGACTCCAAAACCAGCGTGCAGATTATGGATCTGCTGACCGAAATTGCCAACGACCGCCTGGTCATCATGGTCACGCACAACCCTGAACTGGCCGAACAGTATGCCACGCGCATCGTCACGTTGGCAGACGGCGTCATCCGCAACGACACGCGCCCATTCGACCCTGCCGCCGAAAACGAGCCGCGCCGCGAGGCCAAACAAGCGCGCCGTACCAGCATGTCGTTTTTGACGGCTCTGTCGCTGTCGTTCAAGAACCTGTTGACGAAGAAGGGCCGCACGCTTATGACGGCCTTTGCCGGCAGCATCGGCATCATCGGCATCGCCGCCATCTTGTCGCTGGCCAACGGCGTGAACAACTATATCGCCAATGTCGAAGAAAACACGCTTTCCGAATACCCGCTGCAAATCCAGGACCAGGGCTTCGACATGACCAGCATGATGGGGCTTGGCGCCGACGGGTCGGGCGATTCGGCGGATGCGTCCTCGGGCAGCCAGTCGTCCGACGGCGGCGCCTCCAGCAAGCCCGTGCACGAGTCGAAGATGATCGCGAACACGTTCGACAGCATCGGCAGCAACGACCTGGCGTCTCTGAAGGAATATTTCGACTCGGGCGAATCCGACATCGACCAGTACGTCAGCTCCATCGAATACGGATACAACGTCACGCCGCAGATTTTCGGTCCTGACACGTCCGATGGCGTGCGACAGGTCAATCCCGACAAGTCGTTCAGTAGCATCGGCTTGGGCGCCGGCACGGCATCGAACGGCATCATGTCGTCGATGATGAGCACGAACGTTTTCTACGAGCTGCCGAACAACATGAACATGGTTGAAGGCCAGTACGACGTCGTGGCTGGTCATTGGCCCGAAAAGTACAACGATATCGTGCTGGTGCTCACGCCGAATGGCAATGTCAGCGACTTCATGCTGTATTCTATGGGCCTGCGCGACCATGCCGAGCTTGACGATATGGTGCGCGCCTTCGCAAACGAGGAAGAGGTGGATGCGCCCTCCGATACGCTGTCGTTTACGTACGACGACCTCATGAACGTGGAGTTCAAGCTGGTCAACGCCACGGGCTTCTACCAGTACGATGACGAGTACGGCGTGTGGAAGGACAAGTCGGGCGATTCCGACTACATGAAGGGGCTTGTTGACGGCGGCGACACCTTGAAGATTGCCGGCGTGGTCAAGCCGAAGGAAGACGCGCGGATCACGTCGCTGAAGGTGGGCCTGTATTACCCGACAAGCCTGGTGAACCACCTCATCGACCAGGCAAACGACACGCAAATCGTGAAGGATCAAATCGCGAATCCGTCGAAGAACGTCATTACGGGCAAGTCGTTCGCTGAAGAAGAGGACGAGGCGAAAGACGGCAACCAGCTTGATATGTCCAGCTTGTTTACCATCGACGGCGAGAAGTTGCAAAGCGCGTTCACATTTGATGAAAGCGCGTTGACGTCGGGCCTGGAGGGGGCTGATCTGTCCAGTAGTTTGGACCTCTCTGGCATGAATCTTGACCTGTCGAACATGCCTGCGTTCGATGCGTCGTCCATCAGCATTGACCCGTCTGCCATTGACCTGAGCAGCATGAATCTAGACTTTAGCGGGTTGGACATTAACCTCGACGGCGCGCAGCCTACCATCAAAACCGATACGCTTACTCAGGGCGTCATGGCGGTGGTGCAGGGGTATCCCGCATGGCTTACCGGCCAGCTGCCCGAGCATCCTGAGTACGCGACGGATCAAAACGCCGCCATTGCCGCCTACCTTGCCGACCCCACCACGCAAGCGGCTATGCAAGCCGCCATTGCCGGTTCTATCGATTTCAGCGGCATGACCGACCGGATTAAGCAGCAGCTGCAGACGCAAATCGGCCAGCAGCTGCAGCAACAATTGCTGCCGGCGCTGACGCAGGCCATCTCGCAGCAGCTGCAAACGCAGCTGGCAAGCGCGGTCGCCCAGTACATGCAAACGGCCATGACCCAGGTGATGACCCAGTTCAGTGGCGCAATCCAGCAGCAAGTCTCCAGCGCCATGAGCAGCTACATGTCCACGCTTTCCGCGAACATGTCCAACGCCATGGGCATCGACGAATCGGCGTTTGCCGATGCGTTCCAAATGAACATGGACGAAAACGACCTGGCTGAGCTCATGGCCAGCCTTATGTCCACGGAAACCAGCAGCTATGACAACAACATGAAGAAGTTCGGCTGGGCCGATTACGCGAAGCCTGCCAGCATCGATATCTATCCGAAGGACTTTGAAAGCAAGCAAAGCGTCATCGACATTCTTGACGGCTACAACGATCGCATGAAGGCCGACGGCGATGACGCAAAGGTGGTCAGCTATACCGACATCGTTGGCGCGCTTATGAGCTCGGTCACCACCATCGTGAACATGATCAGCTACGTGCTGGTGGCGTTCGTGGCCATCTCGCTGGTGGTCAGCTCCATCATGATCGGCGTCATCACGTACATCAGCGTGCTTGAGCGCAAAAAAGAAATCGGCATTCTACGCTCCATCGGCGCCAGCAAGGGCGACATCAGCCGCGTATTCAATGCCGAAACCATTATTGTGGGCTTTACGGCGGGCGTCATTGGCATCGGCCTGACCGCGTTGGGATGCATTCCGGCGAACGCCATCGTGTATTCCCTGTTCAACGTGGAGAACGTGGCTATCTTGCCGTGGCAGGCGGCCATCGTACTTGTTGCCATCAGCATGTTCCTAACGTTCTTGGCGGGTCTGATTCCCTCAAGCGCGGCAAGCCGCAAGGACCCGGTGGAGGCGCTTCGCTCCGAATAGGGGGCTCGGTAGATTCGGAGCATCGCGGCGAAGGTACGTCTTCGCTGCGATGTCCGCTGCTGCCGGCGCAGTGCGAAATTTGTCGCGGCGCGCGGCCGAAGCGCCCGCCCTGTCGGCGGCGGCAACGGTTTTCTCCCCGTCACGTCGCTAGCAGCTTTCGCGCGTTTCCGCTACACTGCAAGGGTTGATTGTGCGCGCCCGGCGTTTCGCAAGAACGCCGGGCGCTTTTTGTGCATACCGTTCATCGCGCGGTTTGGAGGGCGAATGGAACGCGAAAAGTTCGGAAGCCGCCTGGGCTTCATTCTGGTAAGCGCCGGTTGCGCCATCGGTTTGGGCAACGTGTGGCGTTTCCCCTACATCACCGGCGAGTACGGCGGCGCGGCGTTCGTGCTGATGTACCTGGTGTTTTTGGCCATTTTCGCCTTGCCGGCGCTCATCATGGAGTTCGCCGCCGGGCGCGCCAGCCAGCGCTCCATCGCGCGCAGCTACAACGAGCTGGAACCCGCGTGCACGAAATGGCATGCGTTCAAGTGGCTTGCGCTTGCGGGCAACTACCTGCTCATGATGTTCTACACTACGGTGGGCGGTTGGATGCTTGCGTTCGTGGTGAAAAGCGCCACGGGCGAATTCGTGGGGCTTGAAAGTTCCCAGGTGGCCGACGTGTTCAACGGCCTTTTGGCCGACCCGGTGCAGTTGACGGTGTACATGCTCATCATCGTGGGCGTGGGCGTGGGCGTTACCCGCGCGGGTGTGCAGAAGGGCGTCGAGCGCGTGACGAAGGTCATGATGATGGCGCTGTTCGTGGTGCTGCTAGCCTTATGCGTGCGCGCGGTCACGCTGCCGGGCGCTGCTGATGGCCTGCGGTTTTACCTCCTGCCCGATTTCAGCAAGATGTTCGCCGGCGATACGCTTGCCCAGCAGCTGGCAACGTTTGGCGACGCGGTATACGCGGCCATGGGCCAGGCGTTCTTCACCGTGTCGGTAGGCATGGGCGGCATGTCCATTTTCGGTAGCTACATTGGCAAGGACCATACGCTCACTGGCGAAGCTGTGCGCGTGGCGGGGCTCGATACGCTAGTGGCTCTGATGGCGGGCCTGGTTATCTTCCCGTCGTGCTTCGCGTTCGGCGTGGAGCCGGGTTCGGGCCCGGGCCTGGTGTTCATCACGCTGCCCAGCGTGTTCAACGAGATGCCGCTTGGCCAGCTGTGGGCGGTGCTGTTCTTCGTGTTCATGACGTTTGCGGCCCTGTCTACCGTCATTGCCGTGTTCGAGAACATCATGAGTTTCACCATGGACCAATGGGGTACGCCGCGCAAGAAAGCGTGCCTGGTCAACGGTGTGTTGCTGGCGGTGCTCAGCCTTCCGTGCGTGTTGGGATTCAACGTGCTTGCGGGCGTTAGCGTTCCGGGCATCGGCGACATCCAGGCTATCGAGGACTTCCTGGTGTCGAACAACATCCTGCCGTGGGGCGGCTTGCTGCTGGTGTTGTTCTGCACACGCAAAAACGGCTGGGGCTGGGAAAACTTCCTGGCCGAAGCCGATACGGGCAGCGGCTTGAAGTTCCCGCGCTGGGCGCGCGGCTACGTGTCGTACGTCATTCCCGTTGGTATGCTTATCGTGTTCGCACTGGGCTATGCGCCCATCGTGGCGAAATGGGTGGGGCTCGGATAGCTTTGCGTTTGCGGCGGTCTGCTTGCCGTTGCGATGGGCTGTCGCGCTGCTTTGTCGTTCCGCGGGATGATTACCCCTCGCGTGCCGTCCGAGCGTTTCGCCCTCTGCGAAAGCCGCTTCGCCGACGCGTGGCCTAGCTACGCGCGGCACGGCCGCTAAATCCAAACGTTCGCGATGCCGCTGGCTTGGCGCCGGCGGCATCGCGCGGTTTCGGGCGCGTTATCCGTGACTTTCTTCATAATCGCCGCTATTTGACGTTCCGTTCTCGCAATCGGCCGCTTCGCGTGACTATAATATCTAGCAACAAATTTCCGTTGCGAGAAAAGGAGCCCTCTCCCATGGCTTATTACTACGACGAGCCGTCACGTACGTTCAACGAGTATCTTCTGGTACCTGGTCATACGCCTGCAACGTGCATACCGGCGTCGGTGAGCCTGAAAACCCCGCTGGTCAAGTACCGCAAGGGCCAGGAAGAGTGCCCGCTTACGCTGAACATCCCCATGGTCAGCGCCATCATGGCCGCCGTTTCCGACGACAATATGGCCGTTGCCCTGGCAACCGAGGGCGGCCTTAGCTTCATTTACGGCAACCAAACCATCGAGCAGGAAGCTGCCATGGTTGCGCGCGTGAAGAACTACAAGGCTGGCTTTGTGGAGTCCGACGCGAACCTGTCGCCCGATATGACGCTGAACCAGGTTGTGGGGCTGAAGGAGGCCACGGGCCATTCCACCATGCCCGTCACTGACGATGGCTCTGCGCATGGCAAGCTGCTGGGCGTGGTGACCGAGCGCGATTACCGCCTGTCCCGCATGACCGGTGAGGAAAAGGTCGCCGAGTTCATGACGCCGCTGGAGAAGCTGGTCACCGCTTCTGCGGACACGTCGCTCAAGGAAGCCAACGACATCATCTGGGATCACAAGCTGAATTCCCTGCCGCTGGTGGACGCCGAGGGCAAGCTGGCCTATATGGTGTTCCGCAAGGACTACGACAACCATAAGTCCAACCCTAACGAGATGCTTGACGGCCACAAGCGCTACATGGTGGGCGCCGGTATCAACTCCCGCGACTACGCCGAGCGCGTTCCCGCCCTGGTGGAAGCCGGTGCGGACGTGCTGTGCATCGACAGCTCCGAGGGCTATTCCGACTGGCAGAAGATGACCATCGAGTGGGTGCGCGAGCACTACGGCGACTCCGTGAAGATCGGTGCCGGCAACGTAGTTGACGGCGAAGGCTTCCGCTTCTTGGCCGAGGCGGGCGCGGACTTCGTGAAGATCGGCATTGGCGGCGGTTCCATCTGCATCACGCGCGAGACGAAGGGCATCGGCCGCGGTCAGGCTACGGCCACCATCGAGGTTGCCAAGGCCCGCGACGAGTACTTCAAGGAAACCGGCATCTACGTGCCCATCTGCTCCGACGGCGGCATCGTCTACGACCACCATATCTCGCTGGCGCTGGCAATGGGCGCCGACTTCGTCATGCTGGGCCGTTATTTCGCCCGCTTCGACGAGTCCCCGTCGGCCAAGGTCATGGTCAACGGCACGTACATGAAGGAATACTGGGGCGAGGGTTCTGCCCGTGCCCGTAACTGGGGTCGTTACGACCTGGGCGGCAAGAAGTCGCTCAGCTTCGAAGAGGGCGTGGACAGCTACGTGCCCTACGCCGGCCCGCTTAAGGACAACATTGCGGTGACGCTGCTGAAGATCAAGTCCACCATGTGCAATTGCGGCGCGCTTACCATTCCCGAGTTCCAGGACAAGGCGAAGCTGACGGTTATCAGCTCCACGTCCATCGTCGAGGGCGGCGCGCACGACGTCCTTCTGAAGGACAAGGCTCCCTACGCTTCCAACATGAGGTAAGCGAGCTTCGCCGTATCTCAATCTGCTGATCAGGTTGCTGACGCGACCGCGTCGGACGTCCTCCTGCAAGCTTTCGCCGCGTGCTTACGGTGCGCTGCGAGGGTTCAGCGGGAGATTGGACGCCCGGCGCGGTCTTGTTGTTTTTAGGAAGCTTCGCTATGCTGGCCGTAAACTAACAAATGGGATATCTCGGTTTTTGTGCCAGAATCTGGCCCATTGCTTGCACTTTGGGCCTTTCCTGCACTTGCGATTCACCTGCTTGGACTCCCCCAGGCTGCTTCTGCTCGCAGGTCGTGCTGCCTGGCATTTTGAGAAAACGTTACGCAATCAGCTTCTCGGCAAGTCCCGCCCAGGTCACGCGCTCGATGCCGGCGAAATTGGCGGCACTCGGTGCGGGCGCGGCAGCGGCAGCGTCGATGGCTTTCGCCAAACGTTGCTCGAAAGCGGGCAGGTCGTCCGCTACGGGTTCGTCGACGCTCTCCATGCGCGGGGGCTCGACGAACCACACGGGCGCCGCGGGGATGTTCGCGGAAATCCACGGACGGATACCGGGTAGGTCGGTCACCACGGCTTTGCATCCGCAGGCGAGCGCCTCGATTACCACGAGCGGCAGGCCCTCGAAAAACGATGGCAGCACGAACACATCGGAGTCGCGATACATTCTGGCAAGCTGGTTTTGGTCGACCTTTCCCGGGAAGTCGAACCGATAGGGGGAAGCGTCGGCAAGGGTGCGCAGTTGGGCGAATTCATCTTCGTCGTTATAGCCTCCGACCAGGTTGAACGTAATGTCGGACGGCATCGTCCCCAACAGTTGCGTGCATCGAATCAGGCTTTCCACGCCTTTCTTCCGCCAAATCTTGCCGACGTAGAGGAAGTGGGCGGGCGCGCCTTCAACGTGGGGCGTGCGACCTGTTGGGTTGAAGAGCTCGTCGTTGTATCCCGAACCCACAACGCGCACGCGCTTCTCGGGCACGCCGTACATCTCCGTAATCTCGCGCTTCTGCGGTTCGTGTAGCGCGAAGATGCAGTCGAGCGCGCGCACGCCTTCGACGATGAACTCGCGTTCGAGCGAGTGCTTTCTCATCTGGCGCAAATCGGTGCTGTGGCAAATGCCGCGCACGCTTGGGCACGCGAATCCTCTCGCCTCGGCAACCTCGTGCGCGCAGCGCACGGCGACGCCACACGCCAGATACAGGTGATGGCAGAGTACCACGTCGGGGAGCTTTTCCTCGCATGCTTCGCGAATTGCCTGGTCGAAAGCGTGTTTGAACTGGTTGCACATCTCGGGCGTCATGTCGCGATAACGTGTTGCCTCGTACGGCATCTGGTCGCTCATGCCGCACACGGGAAAGGGCAGCTCGGGCGTGCGGAACCGGACGGGGCGGAAGGAGACGCCCTCGGGGAGGGTCACCTCGTCGGCGGCGTCGATGCCGGCAACGAGCGCTACGTCGTGCCCTGCCGACGAAAATGCGCGCACCGTTTCGGCGACGTAGACGCCGCTTCCTGTGCTGTCGGGCTTTTGCGCAGTGATGACCAGGATGTTCATGCGGCGTTTCCTCCCAAAAGCGCGGCAACCCTCCGCGGTCGTCCGCTCACATAATCTTTGTTGCGTCCTCGGTGACTAGGCTTCGGCGACGTAGGAATCGATCAGGCGTCGCAATTCGTCGATGCCTGTGCCATTTGAGGAGGACGTTACCACGAAGGGGATGTCCTTCGGCAAATCGAGTTTCTTGCGGATGGCAGACGCCTGCTTCCCTGCCGCTTGCTTCGAGAGCTTGTCGGCTTTCGTGAGGGCGATCGCGAAGGGAAAGTCGTTTTCCCAGAGGAACTTCGCCATGTGCATGTCGAGCGCCGAGGGGTCGTGGCGGATGTCGACAAGTGACACAACTAAGGCGAAGCGTCGGTCTTGGTTGAAGTAGCCCTCGATCAGCTCCGACCAGCGGCCCTTCTCCGACTTCGCTACCTTAGCGTAGCCGTAGCCGGGCAGGTCGACGAAGTCGGTGCCGTCGACGTCGTAGAAGTTGATCGTGGCGGTTTTGCCCGGCGTTTGCGACACCTTGGCCAGGCCTTTTCGGTACATGAGTTTGTTCAAAAGGGATGATTTCCCCACGTTCGAGCGCCCGGCGAACGATACTTCGGGGCGGGTCGACTCGGGAAGCTGCGACGAGGTGCCGTAAGCTGCCTTGAACGATGCGATGTGGTAATTCATGGGGATGCCTCTCTTTACGCGTGTGCGCTCATGGTATCAGAAAGCGGCCGCGCCAAACTCCGACCTTTCGAGTATACTCGACCCCGGCAAACGGTTCGTGGTTTTCAAGGCTTCCGTAAAAGGTTTGTATCTCGTGCTCGATATGTGCAACAGCAAGTCAACGTCGGAAGGGGACGAGGGCCGCGAAACGACGCGCCGCGGAATTCTCGGCAGAATCCGGTTCGCCGAGGAGCAGACGAGCGGTGGTTCCCTCGCTGAGCACGGTTGGGGGCTGTCCGTCATCGACGCGATCGTGCAGCGCTACGACGGGGCGGTTTCCCTTGAGCATTTCAAGGCCGGGTTCCGCATGTCGGTAATGGTCGACCTAGCGGCGCAAACGTAGCCGGCGAGCGCTCTGGATGCGCTACAATACATAGTCGCGTTTTTACCCAGCGAGAATGAAAACGAGAAGGCAGCAACCATGAAAGCTTATAACCCGCATGAGATTGAACCGCGTTGGCAGAAGGCGTGGGACGAATCAGGTCTGAATACCGTTCGAGAAGACGAAACGAAGCCCAAGAAGTATGTGCTCGAGATGTTCCCCTATCCTTCAGGCGACATCCACATGGGGCACGTGCGCAACTACACGATCGGCGACGTGATCGCCCGTTACTCGAAGATGCGCGGCTTCGATGTGCTTCACCCCATGGGGTGGGATGCTTTTGGTCTGCCGGCCGAGAACGCCGCCATCAAGCACCACAGCCACCCTGCGAAGTGGACGTACGCGAACATCGAGACGCAGAAGGCGTCCTTCAAGCGCATGGGCCTGTCCTACGATTGGGACCGCACGGTCGTTGCCTGCGACCCCGAGTACTATCGTTGGGGCCAGTGGATCTTCCTGCAGTTCTGGAAGCGCGGGCTTGTCGAGCGCCGCGAGTCTCCGGTGAACTGGTGCCCCAACTGCAAGACCGTTCTCGCAAACGAGCAGGTCACGGAAGGCGAATGCTGGCGCTGCCACGGCGCTGTCGAGAAGCGCGACCTCACGCAGTGGTACTTCAAGATCACCGACTACGCGCAGGAGCTGCTCGATGACCTCGACCAGCTCGACGGCTGGCCCGAGCGCGTGAAGCAGATGCAGGCGAACTGGATCGGCCGTTCGGAAGGCGCCGAAGTCGACTTCGAGCTTCTTCCCGCCGAGGGTAAAGACGACGGCCAGACGATTACTGTGTTCACGACGCGCCCCGACACGCTCTTCGGATGCAGCTTCTTCCTGCTCGCTCCCGAAAGCAAGCTTGTGCCCGAGCTCGTTGCCGGCACCGAATACGAGGCCGACGTCATGGCTCTCGTGGAGGCCGCTTCCAAGGTAAGCGCCGTCGAGCGCGCCCAGGGCGACCGCGAGAAGCACGGCGCGTTCACCGGCCGCTACGTCGTGAACCCCGTGAACGGCGAGAAGGTCCCCGTGTGGGTTGCCGACTACATCGTGGCCGACTACGGCACCGGCGCGGTTATGGCCGTTCCGTGCGGCGACCAGCGCGACTTCGAGTTCGCCCGCAAGTACGACCTGCCCATCATCCCCATTATCTTGGGTGAGGACGATGCGCTCTATCCGCAGCTCAAAGACGAGCAGAATCGCGTCGTCACCACGGTCGACTGGGAGAAATCCTACGAGGCCGAGGGCAAGCTCGTGCAGTCCGGCAAGTACACCGGTATGGTCGGCGGCAAGCATTCGCCCGCTGTCGACGCGATCATCGGCGACTTGGAGGCCGCGGGCAAGGGGAAGAAGTCGGTGCAGTTCCGCCTGCGTGACTGGCTCATCTCCCGCCAGCGCTATTGGGGAAACCCCATTCCCGCCATCTACTGCGACAAGTGCGGACTCGTGCCGGTTCCCGAAGAGGACCTGCCCGTCACGCTTCCGAAGGATATCGATCTTTCCGCAGGTGAGACGCTCGCCACACATGAGGAGTTCGCGAAATGCACGTGCCCGAAATGCGGTGGCCCCGCCCGCCGCGAGACGGACACGATGGACACGTTCACGTGCTCGAGCTGGTATTACCTGCGCTACACCGACCCTCACAACACCGAGCTGCCCTTCGCTCCCGAGAAGGCGAATCGCTGGATGCCCGTCGATCAGTACATCGGTGGCATCGAGCACGCGATCCTACATCTCCTTTACAGCCGCTTCTTCACGAAGGTGCTGCGTGATATGGGCATGGTCGACTTCGACGAGCCTTTCAAGAACCTGTTGTGCCAGGGCATGGTGCTTGACGAGCATGGCGACGTCATGAGCAAGTCGAAGGGCAACGTGATCTCGCCCGAGGACATGATCGCAGGTTACGGCGCCGATGCCGTGCGCGCGTACATCCTGTTCATGGCCCCGCCCGACAAGGAGCTGCAGTGGAACGAGGACGGCCTTGCGGGCATGTACAAGTTCCTGAACCGCGTGTGGCGCATGGTTGGCGACTTGGCCGGCGTCGCGGGGGAGGACACGCTTTACCAGGAAGGCGGCAAGCTTTCCGCCGCTGAGGCTGCGAAGGTGCTCGTGCGCGAACGCCATCGCGTGTGCGGCAAGGTAGTCGAGGACTTCGACCGCAACAACTTCAACACCGCCATCGCCGCCATCATGGAGCTCGCGAACGCGACAGGCGATTTCCTGCATGCGGCATCCGCCGAGGATCGCGCGGCAAACGCCGAGCTCAAGGCACTTTCGGCCGATATCGCCGAGGTGCTTGTGAAGCTGCTCTCGCCGATCTGCCCGCATTGGTCCGAGGAGCTGTGGCACACGGTGCTCGGCCACGAGGGCAGCGTGCACGTCGAGCTGTGGCCGGAGTTCGACCCCGAGAAGGCGAAGGCTGACGAGGTGGAGCTCGCGGTGCAGGTGAACGGCAAGGTGAAGGCGAAGATCACGGTTGCCGCCGACGCCGCGGAGGAAGACGTGAAGGCCCAGGCGCTTGAAGCCGTCTCCCAGGCCATCGAGGGCAAGGACGTGAAGAAGGTCGTCGTCGTCAAGGGACGTTTGGTGAACATCGTCGCGAAATAAACCTCAAGAAAGGATTGTCGCGTTACAATCGTTTCGTTGACAAGATTCGCCGATCACTTGCTAGGCGGCGGATTGAATGGAAAATCGGGGGTCGGCAGTTTCCGCTGCCGACCCTTCTTTGTCCTCTCGCAGTTTGGAAGGCATCGAAGTGATAGCTGCATGATTAAGGCGTTGTTGAAAATACTGTGCACCTGCATTGCCGTCGTGGCGATTGTCATCGGCGCGACGAACGCGCTGGTGGTTCTCACGACGGAGGACGATATCGTGAGTGTCGACAAGGCCTCGGGCTATCAAGCCGACGCAATCGTCGTGCTCGGCGCGTCGGTGTTCGCCGATGGCACGCCGTCGACGATTCTGCAGGACCGCCTTGATTGCGGCATCGCGCTCTACAAGGCGGGGGCCGCGCCCAAGATTATCATGTCGGGCGACAACAGCACCGAGCACTACAACGAGTGCGCGGCGATGAAGCGCTACGCGATTGCGCAGGGCGTGCCTTCCGAGGATATCTTCTGCGACCATGCGGGCTTTTCCACCTACGAGAGCATGTATCGCGCGAAAAACGTGTTCGGCTGCTCGCGCGTCGTGATTGCCACGCAGACCTATCATCTCTACCGCGCGCTTTACTCGGCGCACGCCTTGGGGGTCGATGCAATCGGCGTAGCGAGTGACTATCGCAGCTACGGCAAACAGACCTGGTACGATGTGCGCGAGATTCCCGCCCGCACGAAGGACTTCTTCAAGGCGCTCTTCGATGTGCCCTCGACGTATGTGGGCGAGCCGATCTCGCTCGACCAATCGGGCGATGTGACAGGCTAGCTGTGGGAAAACGTTCGCCCCGCGGAATGCGCGAGCCTACAGCTCGACGGCCTTGAGCATGTCGATAAGCTCTTGCTTTTTGTGCACGTCGAGCTTCGCGTAGATGCGCTTGCTGTGCGTGCGGATGGTGTTCTCCGACACGATGAGCTCCTCGGCGGTGCGCGCGACGGTGTACCCGCGCGCGATATACTCCATGACCTCCGTCTCGCGTGCGCTCAGGCGGTATTGCTCGCGAAGGACTTGCGCTTGCTTGGAGAGGCGGTCGGTCAGCTCGAAGTCGCCTTCGAAATTGCGCCTGCCGCGCCCGCGCGGGGCGTCTGCCTGCGAAGCGGGGTCGTCGCTGCGACTTCCCGCGCCGCGTCCACTCCCATCAGGTTGGCCGCTGTCGTGCCTGTCAACTTCCCCTTCGCTGCGTGTGGACTCAGCCGCAATCGCGGGCTTCTCTGGGAAGGCGGTCGGGGGCTCGGCGGGGAAGTCGCCCCCAGGCGCGCCCGCAGCGCGGTCCTTGCGCTCGTCGTCTGCGGTTAGGTGGCTGGCGGTGCTCTTCGCTATGCGAGCGGGAGGATGGCCATCGAGCATGATAAGCTCGATGTTCTCAGCGGACGGGTCATGTCGAAGGACTCGCTTGAAGCCGCCTTGGCCGATGAAGATATACCGATCGCGAGTGCGTCGTGTTCGGAGAGACGACGCTTGCGCTGCGCGCGTGGATGCGCGAGCACGGCGTCGCGCGGGCGAACGACGAGAAGACCCCCGAGGACCATATCGGCCTCATGCTGGCCCTCATGTCCCACCTTTGTCGCACGCAGCCCGAGTCCCTCGACGACTACCTGTGCGGCCATCTGCTCACTTGGGCGCCGCATTACCTGGAGGAGCTCGCATCTGTAGCCCGCCATCCCTTCTACCGCGGCCTTGCCGAGCTCACGCGCTCCACGCTTCTCGGCATCCAGGATTTTCGCGGGCTTTCCGTGAAGCTTCCGCGCTTCTATAAGTAAGGAATCATCATGTCGATGGGATTCGCCACCGCGTTCAGCGAGATCACGCTTGTGCTATTCACGACGCTTGCGCCGTCGGGTGCGGTGGCGTATGCGCTTATGTCGTTCCCTATCATTCGTGGGAGGCTCTCCGACGATGCCCATCGCCGCATTGATAAGGCGCTTTGCATCCCGCTGATCGTGTCGCTGGTGGGGCTTGTCGCGTCGGCTACGCATCTGGGGAACCCGGCGAACGCGCTCTACGTGTTCATGGGGGTGGGGAGAAGCCCGCTTTCCAACGAGGTGTTCAGCGCCGTCATATTCCTCGCGTTTTCGGGCGTGTACTGGCTCTACTCGTTCGCCGTGAAGCCCCGCCGGCTGCTCCAGCGTCTGCTCGCCGTCGGGGCGTGCGTGAGCGCCATCGCGTGCATCACCGCTATCGCCTTCGCGTACTCCGCGGACACCATCATCACATGGGACACGCCGTTTTCCCCGTTGAGCCTGTGGACGAACGCGCTGCTCGGCGGGCCGGTCCTCGCTATCGTGGGTTTAAGGGCTGCGCGGTGGAAATCGCGGGGGAACCGCTTTGGGCGGCTCATGCTCGTGCTTGCGGTTGTCGCGTTGGCGGCATGCCTTGTCGTGTATGCCCTTCAGGGGGCGATTGTATTGCCGGCCGAGAACGCCGTCTCGTCCGCTGGCGATTTGGTGCCGCATTACGTGCTGCTCGTCTGCTTCTTCGCCGTTTTCGCTGCGGCGGGAATCGCTGTTGACGCGTTGTCGCTGTTCAGGCCATCAGTATCGCGGGAAGGGAAGGCGTCTCCCGACGAGATGACCATCTCGGTCGTGCGCGCCTCGGTTGCGGCGCTGCTCGTGCTCGCGGGCATCTTCGTGATGCGTTTTTCCTTCTACATGATGCATATGACGGTCGGCATCAGCTTCTAGCGCGCTCGCAGCTGCGGGCCTGCAGGCGCCAGAACCCTCGCCCATGCGATCCTAAGCTGCTAGCGGCTGCTGGAGCTTTCGCCCGCTACTGCCGCCAACTGCTCATTTCCCGCTTTCGTCGGCCAACGCGTCTTTTCGAGCACCACTTTAGCCGCCTGCAGTATTTCCCCCTCGCATTGTGCCGCCGCCGCGTTATCCTGTGCGGTAAACCTACCAATAGAAAGGGGATTCCATGTACAAAGTGCACTGCTTGAACAACATCTCGCAAAAAGGGCTGGCGCTCCTGTCGTCTGACTATGAGCTGACCGACGACGTGTCGGAGGCCGACGTCATCCTCGTGCGCAGTGCGAACATGCACGAGATGGAATTCTCCGACAACTTGAAGGCGGTCGCGCGCGCGGGCGCGGGCGTGAACAACATCCCGCTCGACGCGCTTGCCGAGCGCGGGATTCCCGTGTTCAACACGCCGGGCGCGAACGCGAACGCTGTGAAGGAACTCGTGCTGTGCGCTCTGCTTCTGGCCGCGCGCGATGTCGTGGGGGGCGCCGCATGGTGCCGCCACAACGCGGACGACGAGAACATCGCGAAGAGCGCCGAGAAGGCGAAGAAGCAGTTCGCTGGCACCGAAATCATGGGGAAGACGCTCGGGGTAATCGGCCTTGGCGCTATCGGGCGCCTTGTCATTCCCGCAGCTGAGGCGCTGGGGATGAAGACGGTCGGCTGCGATCCGTTCCTCGATGCCGAGCGCGCAGCGGCCATCTCCCCGAGCCTTCGCTTCACCGATGACCTGCTCGATCTGTGCGCGAGCTGCGACTACATCACGATTCATGTTCCGGCAACGCCGAAGACGAAGGGCATGATCGGTGCGGACGAAATTGAGGCCATGAAGGAGGGCGCGGCGTTTCTGAACTTCTCGCGCGACACTCTGGTCGACAATGATGCCATGCGCGCGGGGCTTACATCGGGCAAGGTTCGCCGTTACGTGACGGACTTCGCAACGCCCGAGGTCATGACGATGGAGGGCGCGCTTGTCCTTCCTCACCTGGGTGCATCGACCGCAGAGGCTGAGGAAAACTGTGCGGAAATGGCCGTGCGTGAAGTTATGGACTACCTGGAAACGGGCAAGAAGGTCCACTGCGTCAACTAGTTTTGCACATCAACGGCCTGTGAAAACGAGCCGGCGCCAATGCCGCGCCCAGCGCCCGTCTTCCCACCTTACGCTCCCCGCGTGCGTTGCATGCGCATTCGCGGGCTGCTCGTGGGAGGCTGGGATTTGCTGGGCGCAGTTCTTTTTTGGGCCCTATCTTTCGCTCTTCGCCCGCTGGGCGGCCTCCACGGCGAGACGGATGCGGTTCTCCCTGTTCAGCGCCGATGATTCGGGGTCATAGTCGATGACGGTGATCGGCATATCGGGGTAGCGCCGCGCGTATTCGTGGGCGAAGCCGCGGGCGTGCACATGCGCTTTCATGCAGCCGAAGCTCTGCAGGTAGATTACGCAATCGACCTTTTTGCGTGAGAACTTGTCCAGCTGGTCGAGATAGCGGACGTCCTCGCAGAAGAGCTTGTCGGGGTCGGGCATCGCAACGTCGCATCCCAGGTGCTTCAGCAGCTTCAAGATGGAGTCGTTCATGAAGGCATCGAAGCAGAGGAGCGGATTGCCGACAATGCCGACGAGAACTCGCCTGGCGTCTTTTTCCTTGGGCGTGGCGGGTTTTTCGATGGGTTGCGGCCAGCGTTCTTCCTCTATGATTTCTGGGCAGCTGCCGTTGAGCCGCCAAACGGTATGGGCGAGCCCGTCGAGCAGGCAGCGGTTACAGACCAGCGGGATTCGCAATGCTTTGAACTGGGGATTCTCTTCAACTATTCGCAGAGTGCGTGCAATGAGAGCCGCTGCGGTAAAGCAGACGTCGCCTGGTACTTGGCGTTGCGCTACCTGCGCATCGACGGCGGATATACCCTCGCTCATGACGTTTGGAATACGCTCGAGCTCGCGGCCCGAAACTTCGGGGGCCTCTGCGTTGCCTGCGAAGCCTTCGACTGCGGCGCGCCCCTTCTCGACATGCGATGTTGCGGCCAAGATACTGGCAGCTGGGTCGCCAATTGCGCATTCGCGCTTTTTCGGGCTCTCAGTGAGCGATCTTTGCGCGTTTCCTCCGCGGCGGCTCATCGACTCGATTCCCTCGGCCAGTGTGCGAAGTCGGATATTGAGGTGCGCCTTGTCCGAAAGGTCGTCGATTTTCAGCGCGGTGAAGGGTTTGCCTGCCGCTTCGAGGATGTCGCGCGCGTCTTCGAGGCTCAGCGCGTCGTAGCCGCAGCCGAACGATTGAAGGCACACGAGATCGACCTGCGGATTCTCGGCAGCGAAGCGAGCGAGGCGTGCAAGGTGCTTGCCCGGTTTCCATGGCGGGCAATTCGGGTCGTGCGGTCGACGCGTCGCCCACGTATCTAAGCTTGTGGGGCACAAGATGGCGAACCCCAACTTCGTAAGCATCGTGTCGATTCCCCTCATAAGGCGAGGGTCGGTGTGATAGGGGCGCCCGGCAACCACGATAGCGTGCCGCTGCGCGTCCTCGGCAAGCCAGTCGATCACTTTCCCGTTCGCCCGGGCGATCGCATCGAAGAATTCCCTTTGCGACGCGAGCGCCTTTTCGAGGGCGCGGTCGAACTCTTCGCGGGAAAGCGGCGCGCCGTCAGGACAGAAGCTGGCTACCTCGGAAAAGAGCGTCGAGAGGTCGTCCTCGTCCTTTGCAATGCGCGCCACCTTGAATGATGAGAGGTGGGGTCGCGAAAGCCGCACTTTCCCTTGCTCAAACGCGGGTACGGCATCTGCGAGCGCATCGGCGTATTCGCACGACACCGCGCAGCGTCCGATGCGGTTGAAGCGGGGCATGAAAATGACGTCCGCACCTGCGTCCATCAGGTCAAATGCCCTCATATGCGCAATCTTTGCGGGAAAGCACGCACCTTCGGCGGGGACGGTTGCGAGCGCCGCCTGTTCGAGCGAGGCTCCACGAGCATCGTCGGGCATGACGACGCTGAAACCAAGATCTGCAAACAACGTCCGCCAAAACGGCGTATATTCGTAGGTTTCGAAGCAGTTCATGATGCCGATCGCGCGTGCCCCTCGAAGCCCGGCTTGCACTACGCTCTCAACCGACTGCAGCAGATGCTGCTCGACGGCGATTGCGTTCGGGGCCTGGTGGGGGCGGGGGGCCGGCTCGCGACCTTCAATCGCGGCCGCCTCCGCGGCTCGGGCTTTTGGATCCCCGTTGCGCGAAAACTCGAAGTCATTCGCGTTACTGCATTTGTTTCCGCTGATAAAACGCCTACCATTCCCAAAATCAGCAATGGCGAGAAGGCATGCGTTCGAACACCCCGGGCATCGGGAGGAGAAGCGCTCGACGGACAGCGACTCAATCTCGCGCGCGGAAATCATCGTGCTTCGCGGCGCTGCGTCCAAGCTGTCGTCGGCTTTCTTCGCCGCGTCGTAAGCCCGCTCGCGTGCGATCAGCGCGGCGCCGATCGCCCCCATAAGATGGGCGGATTCGGGGCGGATGACCTCCACACTGCAAATCTTCTCGAACGCGCGCAGCACGGCATCGGACTTGAATGCCCCGCCCTGCACGACTATCTTAGGCCCCAGCGAGTCGATCCTCTCGGCGCCGATGATGCGGAACAGGGCGTTCTTCACCACCGAGTACGCGATGCCCGCTGTCAAATCGTTGACGCTCGCGCCGATCTTCTGGGCGTGCTTGACGCGGGAGGACATGAACACTGTGCACTTCGTCCCCAGGTCAACAGGGTGTTCCGAGGTAAGTGCGGCGTCGTTGAATGCATGGGGGTTCAGGCGCAGCGAATGTGCGGTCCCCTCGATGAACGATCCGCATCCGCTCGAGCATGCTTCGTTGAGAATAGCGTTCGACACCATGCCGTTCTTGATCCAGAGCGCCTTCATGTCCTGCCCGCCGATGTCGAGCACGAACGTCGCGGCGGGCACGAGCTCCATTGCCGCGCGAGCGTGCGCCGTCGTCTCCACGATGCCTGAATCAATACCGAGCGCTGCACGCAGCAGGTCCTCACCATATCCCGTCGCCGTGGCATGTGCAACCCAGGCGGTCGTTTCGTCCGTGCCGTAGACGTGGGGGAGCGATCTGTCGAAATCGAGCAGCTCCTCGGTCGCGGTGGCAAGCGCATCGCCCTGCACCGGCGTATAGCAGGAATAAACGAGGTTGCCAGCATCGTCTATGACGGCCATCTTCACCGTGGTCGAACCCGCGTCTATCCCTAAGTAAAGCGGACCCTTGCAATCGAAGAGCCTCTTTCGAGGGAAATCAACCCGTGCATGGCGCTTCTTGAACGCCTCGCGCTCCTCGTCGGTTGCGAACAGGGGCTCAAGCCGCGTTAAGTCATCTTCCGGCGCATCCGCTTGTCGTATGCGCTCTTCGAGTTGCCCAAGCGATGTGGGCTTGCTTTCTGGCAGCTCCCCTGCATACAGCGCGGCGCCATGGGCGGTGAAGATGTGGGCCCAGCGCGGCCTAATGCCCTCTCCGCGTTTCAGTCCAAGGCCAATCTGAAAGCGTCTAACCAGGTCAGGAATGAATTGAAGCGGCCCGCCAAGGAAGATGACCTTCCCTTCGATGGGCCGTCCGCATGCGAGCCCGGTAATCGTTTGGCGCACGACGGCCTCAAGGGCGCTTGCTGCAATGTCGCTCTTTTTGGCGCCGGCATTCAAAAGGGGTCGCACGTCGGTTTGCGCGAATACGGCGCATCGCGATGCAATCGGGTAGATACGCGACGCCCCGCCCGCAAGTCGGCTCATGTCGCTTGTGCGCACGCCGAGCATAAAGGCAATCGAGTCGATGAATCCGCCCGTTCCGCCAGCGCAGGTCGCATTCATCCGCTGTTCGGGAGCGCCCGAGAGATACATCACCTTCGCGTCCTCGCCGCCAAGCTCGATGACGGCATCGGCGTCGGGGTAGAGTTCCCGCACGGCACGCTCGGTTGCCAGAACTTCCTGCACAAACGGGAGCTTAAGCATCTCGGCGAGTGCGATGCCCGCCGAGCCGGTGACGGTTGCCTTGCCGGGAAGGTCGCCGTAACGCCAGACCAGGTTATGCAGAATATCGACAAGCGTCTCGCGGATGTTCGAAAGATGGCGGCGGTAAATTGAGTTCACCACGGTGCCATCTTCGTCGACGATCACAACTTTTACGGTCTTCGACCCCGCGTCGATTCCGAAGCGATACGTTTTAGCGGGTTCCTCTGCCGTCATCTTTCGAGCGCCAACTTACGCGCTAGCGGCGCGGAGGATTATTCTCCGAGTCGTACGCCTCGCGTTTGGCGGCCTCGACCATGCTGAGAAGCTCCTGCTTCGTGTGGATATCGAGCTTGCGATAGATGTGGTTGATGTGCGTCTTCGCCGTGCTCTTAGAGATGCAGAGCTGGTCTTGAATGAATGCCGCGTTATGACCCTTCGCAAGAAGGAACATAACCTCGGTCTCGCGCCGCGAGAGAAGATAACGGTCGGCAATTGCCTCGCATTGGGCATGGAAGCGGCCCTTCGCGCGGCGACCCTCCTCGGCATCCTGCGGCGTCTCCTGAGGTTCTTCGGATTCGGGAGCGGGCGCCTTCTCTGCAGTGGCATCTTTCTCGTCCAGCGCGGCGATGTGCTTTTTCAGGGCCTCCGTTCCCTGATCAACGTTTACTCCTTCAGTTGGGGCGGCGACAATCGCCTTCACTTCGCGCTGGCGGGGCGACAGCACATATCCGAGGATGAGCGCAAACAGAACGAGTAGAGCTCCGGAGCCGTAATCGGCTCCTGTGATCATAGAGCTGGCGTCGCCGATCGGTGTCATGGCGAAAAGGGTCCCGAAAAGAGAGGCGAGCGCAAGCGTGCCTCGTCCCGTGCCGAACACGAAAATGGGCGAAAGGCGGAACTCCTGCGCCAGATCGGCGAAGAATATCCACATGAGCGCTTCAAAACACATGTATCCCACGATGAGCGCGAGGCACGCGAGAAGCGAGCTCGGTGAATCGAGGAACGGCAGGGAAATCGCTGCGAGGGCGATGAACGGCAAAAGCGTTCGGAAGATGAGGTCCCAATGCCCCTCGTTCTTCGAAATGAAAATCGTTGCGATGGTGATGAGCATGCCCAAACAGGCTGCGGCGCCCATGACGAGGAGCATCGTTAAGTCGGCGGCAGGGAGCACGATGTTGCTCGCAACGGTGCGCAGGACGCCGAGCGCGAAACCGAAGATCGCTGTCGGGATAAGCATGCGGACAAGGAACTGCGCGGGCTTGACCGTCAACGGATGGAAAATCGGAATCTCGCGACGACGATAGTAGGGAATCGGCGTCAGACGCCAGAGGATGAAGACTTCGGCAATGGGGAAGATGCCGGTGATGACGCCCGAGCAGAAGGGCGGCACCAAGTGAGTGAGAACCATGTAGAGGCCGATGCCGATGGCGACTGAAACCGCCGTGTTCAGGATGATAGTGCTGAACTCATAGCGTGCGAACGCCGTGCCCCACAGCACGACCATAAGACTCGATCCGATGCCCGTTGCCAAGCCCGCGAAGAGCAGGGCGAGGGTGCCGAGGGGCCCGCCGACAGGAACGAGGAACGAGGCGTAGGTGCCCAAACAGATGAGCGATGCGGAAAGCCCGAGCGCTCGCTTCGACACGTAGAAGCGCAAGAACATCTGATTGGTAACGCCAAGGGCAAGAAGTGCGATGCCGAAGAAAATCATCGAGATTACGAGAACGATGAGCGAGCAGGAATATGCTCCGTCGAAAAGCATGGTGAAGGGTTTGTCGGTTCCAAAGAACACGCCAGCGCTGAACATGGCAGAGTAAATCCATGCTTGATGGAAGCCGTACCCGAGTGAAAGCGTATTAAGTTCACCCGAGGCGTCAGAGCCGTTTTCCTTGCCTGCGACCGTGATAGTGACATGCGGAAAAGTCGAAGCCATAAGTTGTTCCCCTAAATAATGCGTTTGCGAGCTTCGTGATTATCTTCTTTTGCGCGGTAAATCTCAACCTAAGCGTTCGATACTGCGTACGCAGCTATATTACCCTACTGAAGCTAGGTAATGCTATCGAATGCGCGCAATCTTTGCTCAATTTCGTGCGCAGAATGCAGCAAAAACAACACAGTGCCTATTTTGGGGAAGGGACAGGCAATTGCGATTTGATGAGGGCAAAAGTGGGCAGATTTACGCGTGGATGTCGAAATATCAACCCGTGAGGTTGATGCGATATCCACAAAAATAACCTCATGGTTTGACGCTCATACCGTTTGCCTTACGTAAAGTACCGCTTGTCTGTTCGCCGGCGTTTTTATACCGCTGGCCGCAGGGGATAGATTGGCAATTTGAAAGAGAAGTCAGAAAGGGGGATGCGCACACGCGGTTTCTCGCAGTGGATGCGAGGGGGCACCGAAGCTTCTGCAATGGCCGGTATTGAAGAGTCACTACCCGTAGTTGCGGAATCTGAATTCTGGGGTACGTCCTTCGCACCATGTTCTTACCGTTAGTGCAAATGGGGAGTAATTGCATGGCGGTTCGCCTAAGGGATATAGGCAAAGCCGCTCCGCTTGAGTCGGGATACTCAAGCTTCTCACTTAAAGGAGGGACTAATGAACGGTAAGGAATTCACCGTTTCAGAGGTTGTAGACCATTTGGGAGTTAACGGCCACACGTGGCTTATGTTCTTCCTCATGATCTTCGCTATGATTTTCGATGGTTACGACTTCATGGTCGTTAACACCACCAACCTGTTCGTTGCACATACGTTCTGGCCCGACAATCCGAACCCGGGTGCTCTCATGGGCTCGCTCACCACGTGGGGCCTGCTCGGCATGGTTCTCGGCGGCGCAGTCGGCGGCATCCTGTCCGACAAGATCGGCCGTAAGAAGATGCTGACCATCGCAGTTATCTTCTATGGTCTGTTCACCCTGCCCCAGGCTTTCGCGAACGACCTCGTGTTCTTCGCAGCATTCCGCCTGATCGCCGGCTTCGGCGTCGGCTCCTGCATCCCCATCGTCACCACCGTGTTCTCTGAGACGATTCCGTCCAAGCAGCGCGGCGTCTTCGTGACGATCGGCATGGCGGGCATGGTTGCTGGCTGGGTTCTCGCTGGCGTTATCGGCAACCCGATCTGCAACACCGCAACCCCGATTTTCGGCGGCTTCACCAACGAGGTCACCTACCTCAACGCTGATGGTTCCTCTGCCACCATGTACGCCAACTGGCGCCTCTGCTACCTGATCGGCGCTCTGCCCATCATCTACGGAATCGTGCTTCACTTCTTCATGCATGAGACCCCGCACTGGTTCGCCAATGCCGGCCGCATGGAAGAGGCTTGCAAGGCTCTCAACCATCTGCAGCGCTCCGCTGGCCAGGAAGAGACCCACTTCGACCCGAAGCTCCTCGTCGTTCCGCCGAAGCCTGCCAAGACCTCCCCGAACATCCTGTTCTCCAAGAAGTTCATCGTCCCGACCGCTGCTATCTGGACCGCTTACTTCGTTGGCCAGTTCTGCGTGTACGGCATGAACGCATGGCTGCCCACCTGGTTCAAGGGCATTGGCTACACCCCGACTGAGGCTGTTGCTCTCCAGACCTGGAACAACGTTGCTGCTATCGCCTCCAACTGCTGCGTCGGCTTCGTCGCTGACCGCATCGGCCGTAAGCGCAACCTGGCGTTCTCCTGGATCTTCTGCATCGTCGCAATCGTCATCTGCTCCGTGTTCGTTGTCCCGAACAACTTCGGTCTGTCGATTGCCCTCATGCTTCTCTTCGGCTTCGCTCTGAACTACGCCATCACCGCTGTTCAGCCGCTGATGCCTGAGTCTTACCCGACCGCAATCCGCAACACCGGCGTTTCGTGGTGCCAGGCGTTCGCCCGCTTCGGCGGCTCCGCCTCCTCGATCGTCCTCGGCGGCATCGCTGGTATGGCTATGTTCCAGACCGCTGAAGGCGCCACGAACTGGTCGTCGGTCGTTCTCGTCCTCATCGTTCCGTTCGTTCTCGGCTTCATCTGCTGCCTCCTGTTCGTTAAGGAAACCGGCGGCAAGTCCATGGACGAGCTCGCTGGCGACGGCAAGACCGATGCTTCCGACCCCGGCATGACGAACTTCATCATCATGCTCGTCGTGATCGCGTTCCTGTTCATCACCTGCATCGTGTGCCCGCTGGCCATCACCGGTTGGTCGAATCTCCCGATCGCTCTGCCCCTCATGGCAGTCGGCGTTTTGCTTCC
>OLNF01001019.1_pt1 | contig 24714 bp, 20 predicted proteins | sample 1673061 | NCBI WGS metagenome assembly OLNF01 (sample SAMEA3136751, study PRJEB25190) | human gut metagenome
ATTCCACATTATTTACATTCTGTTTTAAAGTGGAATTTAACTTTTCACTTTAGCAAGATTATAGAGAGACTGAGCGTAGATAGCAGCTGCAGTTAATAAATCATCTAATGAAATTAATTCATTTTCTTCATGCATATGATGGTTTTTGCCAGGAAATTCACAACCAAAAGCAACACAGTTAGGCATTTTCTTTGCATAAGTTCCACCACCGATAGTCTGAGGACCATGTTCATGATCATTTGTGAACTGTACATATGATTCATGAAGTTTCTGAACTAATTCACTATTAGGATCTACATATAATGCAGGACCAATATCATGTTCTTCACTCAAGCCATACTTATTAACAGCTTCATCTACATTCTTAACAAGTTCATCATTGTCTGAGTCATGAGGAAGACGTAAATCAAGAGTTAATGAACCTTCATTATTTTCATAATCTAAGATACCAAGGTTAACAGTTAAAGCACCCATTTCACCAGTAAATGCGACATTGAACTTTTCACCTAAATAATCATTGTATAAATATTCATCAACGAATTTTGCGTAGCTATTATCAGTTACACTTGCAATATAATGACATAGGTTACTTGCGGCATTATTACCTAACTGAGGCTGAGATGCATGGGCACTCTTACCTTTTAAGAATAAGTGTGTGTTACCATCTACAACTTCTAAAGAACCCTTGAAGTTATTTTCTTTTAAGAATGCATTATATGATTCTTCATAGTCAGTACCCTTTAATACAGCTTTAGCCTGATCTGGTACGATATTCACTACACGTCCTGAATGAATAGAGATTACCTTATCATCATCTGTTTTCCCCTTGATGATGAAATGACAGTTACCTTTTTCACCATATACAACAGGGAAATCAGCATCTGGAGTAAATCCCATCTTTGGATATGGACGATGCTGGAAATAGTAATGCATACAGCGAGAACCATTTTCTTCATTACATCCAAAGATGATACGAACCTTCATCTTCTTTTCAAAATCAAGTTCATTGACAATCTTAGCAGCATAATAAGCGGCAATTAAAGGCCCCTTATCATCAGCCACACCACGACCATAGAGTGTATCTCCATCAAGAGTCATATCATATTCTGGATAATCCCATTCCTGACCTTCAGTAGGTACAACATCTAAGTGTCCAAGAATACCAAAACAGTCTTCTCCTTCACCAATATCAATAGAACCAGCATATCCATCACAATCATCAGTAACAAATCCATCTCTTTGACCAATAGAAAGCATTAAATCAAGCGCTTTACGGTTGTTTTCACCAAAAGGCTGATTTTCTTTCGCAGTAGATTCATCAAGAGTTGAAGGGATTAGACATAAGTCCTTTAAATCTTTCAGCATTTCATCTTTATGCTTTAATACTTCTTCTTTAAAATCAATCATTTTATTCACCTCAGTGACTATTATATACAATTTTTGAATTATTTGAAACACACATACTGCACCTTTTTGTAACGTTCGTTCAAGAGTTGTGCTAATATAGTAAAAAGGGGGCAAAAGAATATGGAGAATAAAGACATACAGTTTCATATTACAGTCAAAGGTATTGTGATTTATGAAGGTAAGACATTAATCTTGAAACGTGTGAGACCTTCATCAGATGGACTTGGTTATTGGGAATTACCAGGTGGGGGATTAGAATACGGGGAAGATCCTCACCAGGCATTAGTAAGAGAATTAAAGGAAGAAACAGGACTTGATATTGAAATCATTAAGCCAGTTTATACATTTACGGCTATTAGACCACATTATCAGACAGTGGGTATTGGTTTCTTGTGTATTCCTACAAATGATCAAGTTAAGATTTCATTTGAACATACAGATTATAAGTTTGTGGATGAAGATGAACTAGAGAAGACACTTGACCCACATATCTTTAATGATATTAAGAAAACAATCGAAGAATATAACCAGATAAGAGAATATAATGAACTAAAAAGAGAAGCGAACTAGCGCTTCTCTTATTTCATATAGATCTTTTCAACTTCACAGATATACATTGTATGAAAATCTTTATTAGGATAGTTCTTATCCACAAGCGTTTCATCTAAGAAACATTCAGGCTTGATTGTATCTTCATAGAGTTTCTTTCCCACAACAACAATGTCTGCTTCTTCAAATGTAGGAAGACCTTCAATAAAAGTAGGTGTTAAATCAGTCTTCGCAATCTTATCTCCATCACGTCCAGACTCTCTACCAAGTATTGTTAAATCTTTCATATGTTCTCCATTAAAGAATGAAAGAGTCATCTTATCATTAGAATCTATAAATTCCTTTGTATAACGCTGTGGTCTTACAAAACAAGTCATCACTGGCTTATTCCATAATGTACCCATCTCGCCCCATGAAATAGTCATAGTATTAAATGCGTCTTTATTACCTGCACTAAGTAGTGCCCATTCCTTATTCAATTTATTGAATATTTTTAAATCAAATGTATTTATATCTACTTCTTTAAACATAGTCATTACCTCCGTTTTTATATTATAAACTTATGCCACTATTTAATCAAATTTGTGCTTGTCAAACAATAGGTTATTTGATAAACTACAACTGTATTATACGACTGACGGAAGTGGAATTAACCACATGGAGTATAATTTCTTGAAGAGCCGACCGTCTGGGCAACGTCCTGGACTTAGTAGGCTCTTTTTTTGTTTTTTCAAAAAAATGGAAGCATGCAGGTACCGGATTAGTATATAATTGTTTTGAAAGAAAATAACCTGAAAGAGAGGAAAAACAAAAAAATGTTAACAGACGTAGAAATTGCACAGAGTACAGTCATGGAACCAATTAAAAATGTGGCTGAAAAGATTGGACTGACTGAAGATGATTTAGAATTATATGGTAAATATAAAGCAAAAATCTCTTTGGAAACTATCAAGAAAGTTGAAAATAATCCAGATGGTAAATTAATCCTTGTAACTGCAATCAACCCAACACCTGCAGGTGAAGGTAAGACAACTACAATGATCGGTTTATCACAGGCATTACATCAGTTAGGCAAGAAATCTGTAGTTGCAATGCGTGAACCAAGTTTAGGTCCTTGCTTTGGTATTAAAGGTGGTGCAGCTGGTGGAGGATATGCCCAGGTTGTTCCTATGGAAGATATCAACCTTCATTTTACAGGTGATATTCATGCCATCACTTCCGCAAATAACTTGATTGCGGCAATGCTTGATAACTCTATTCAGCAGGGTAACCCTTTGAACATTGATACTAGACAGATTGTATGGAAGAGAGTTGTTGACTTAAACGATCGTGCTTTAAGACATATTGTTGTTGGTTTAGGCGGTAAACCAAATGGTGTTCCTCGTGAAGATGGTTTTGATATTAGTGTTGCAAGTGAAGTAATGGGTATCTTATGTTTATCTACTTCTCTTGAAGATTTAAAGGCAAGAGCAGCAAGAATGATTGTTGCTTATAATTATGATGGTGAACCAGTCACTGTTGATGATATTCATGCAACTGGCGCTGTAACTTTATTATTAAAGGATGCCATCAAACCTAACCTTGTACAGACTTTAGATCATACTCCAGTATTTGTACATGGTGGTCCATTTGCCAATATCGCTCATGGATGTAACTCAGTTATGGCTACAAAGCTTGCTATGAAGCTTGGTGATTATGCTATTACTGAAGCAGGGTTCGGTGCTGATTTAGGGGCTGAAAAGTTCTTAGATATCAAGTGTCGTCAGGCTGGATTAAATCCAGATGCAGTTGTTATTGTTGCGACTGTTCGTGCATTAAAGATGCATGGTGGTGTCAATAAGAAAGAATTAGGTACTGAAAACCTTGAAGCATTAAAGAAGGGTATTGGTAACTTAACTAAACATATTGAAAACATCAAGAAGTTTGGTTTACCTTGTATCGTTGCTATTAACGCTTTCCCTACAGATACAGAAGCTGAATTAAAGTTATTAGATGATATGTGTAAGGAATTAAATGTTGAAGTATCTATTTCTGAAGTATGGGCTAAGGGTGGCGAAGGAGGCATTGATCTTGCTAACAAGCTATTAAATATCCTTGATACAGAAGAATCTCATTATGCACCGATCTATTCATTAGATATGCCTATTGATGAAAAAATCAAGACAATCGCTAAAGAAATCTATGGTGCAGATGATGTTGTCTTCACTAAGAAGGCAGCTAATAAGATTAAGAAGTTCACTGCTCAGGGCTTAGGTGATTTACCAATCTGTGTTGCGAAAACTCAGTATTCTTTATCAGATGATGCGACTTTACTTGGACGTCCTGAAGGATTCAAGGTAACAATCAATGACTTGATTCCAAATACTGGTTCTGGATTCTTAGTTGCTATTTCTGGAAATATTATGCGTATGCCAGGTTTACCAAAAGTACCAGCTGCTAATAATATGGACATTGATGAAGAAGGTAAGATTACCGGTTTATTCTAATAATTGAGGTCAAGTTTAGGTGAAAGGCCTCTGAGCACCTAGATCATGAAAGTCATAATGAAAATAATGGAGGACTGAAATGAAAGCTGCAGTAATTATGGGTTCTGCCTCTGATGAAGCAAAGGTAGAAAAAGGAATTGCTATATTAAAAGAATATGGCGTAGATGTTGAAGTACGTGCTTTATCTGCACACCGTGCACATCGTGCATTGAGTGAATTTGTAGAAGAATGCAACAACAATGGAACAGATGTTATTTTAACAGCTGCTGGTATGGCTGCTGCCTTACCTGGTGTCGTTGCTTCTATGACAGTGTTACCAGTTATTGGTATTCCAATTAAAGGTGCAAGTTTAGATGGAATGGATGCCTTATTATCAATTGTCCAGATGCCTTCTGGTATCCCAGTTGCAACAGTTGCAATTGATGGTGCTAAGAATGCTGCTTGGTTAGCACTTGAAATCATGGCAATCAAATATCCAGAATTAAGTGAAAAATTAAAGAACAACCGTCAGGCTATGGAAAAAGCCTGCTTAGATACAAACAACGAAATTTCAGAAAAATATAGATAAGAGGAGAAAACAACAATGGAAAAGAAAGAATTAATGTACGAAGGAAAAGCTAAGGAAATTTTTGCAACTGATAACGAAGATGTTATCTTAATGCATTATAAAGATGATGCAACTGCAGGTAATGGTGTAAAACATGATCAGTTTGCTGGTAAGGGTGTATTAAACCACACTATTTCAGGTATTATCTTTGATATGTTAGAAGAAGCTGGTATCAAGACTCATATGATTGAAAAGTTAAATGATACTGATGATTTAGTTAAGAAAGTAGAAATCTTCCCACTAGAAGTTATTGTACGTAATATTACAACAGGTTCTTTCTGTAAGAGACTTGGTGCTAAGGAAGGTGTTGTTTTAGCAGAACCAATTTTTGAAATTAGTTATAAGAATGATGAATATGGTGATCCATTAATCAATGAAGACCATGCTGTTGCTTTAGGTCTTTGCACTAGAGATGAATATAACACTATCAAATCTGAAACATTAAAGATCAACGAATTACTTAAGGCTTTCTTCTTAAGATTAAATTTAAAGCTTGTAGATTTCAAAATCGAATTTGGTAAGACTAAAGAAGGCGAAATCGTATTAGCGGATGAAATCTCACCAGATTCTTGCCGTTTATGGGATGTAGATACTAACAAGAAGTATGACAAAGACGTATTCAGACAGGATATCGGAGATTTAATTGAAACTTATAAAGCAGTTCTTGCAAGAATGGAAAAATAATAGATAAAAGGATGAAGAAACATGGATTATAAAAAAGCTGGAGTAGACATTGAAGCAGGTTATAAGTCAGTAGAATTAATGAAGAAGCATGTTAAAGCGACTATGAGACCAGAAGTACTTGGTGGTATTGGTGGTTTTGCTGGTGCTTTTGATTTAAGCAAGATCAAGGATATGGAAGAACCAGTTCTTTTATCTGGTACTGATGGCTGTGGTACAAAAGTAAAACTTGCTTTTGTAATGGATAAACACGATACAATTGGTATTGATGCAGTCGCAATGTGTGTGAATGATATTGCTTGTTCAGGTGGAGAACCTCTATTCTTCCTTGATTACATTGCATGTGGTAAGAATTATCCTGAAAAGATTGCGACTATCGTTAAGGGTGTTGCTGAAGGATGTATTCAGTCTGAATGTGCCCTTGTTGGTGGTGAAACTGCAGAACATCCAGGTTTAATGCCTGTTGATGATTATGATTTAGCTGGTTTTGCAGTAGGTGTTGTAGACAAGAAGGATATAATTGATGGTTCTACAATCAAGCCTGGTGATGCTTTAGTTGGTATTGCATCTACTGGTGTACATAGTAATGGATTCTCTTTAGTACGTAGCGTATTTGAAATGACTAAAGAATCTTTAGATACTTATTATGATGAATTAGGTACTACTTTAGGTGAAGCATTAATTGCTCCTACTAAGATTTATGTAAAAGCATTAAAGAGCGTAAAGAATGCTGGTATCAAGGTTAAGGGATGCAGCCATATTACTGGTGGAGGATTCTATGAAAACCTTCCTAGAATGTTACCTGATGGTGTAAAGGCTGTTGTTAAGAAGGACAGCTATAAAGTACCTCCTATCTTTGGCTTAATTGCAAAAGCAGGAAACGTTGAAGAAAAGATGATGTACAACACATTTAATATGGGATTAGGTATGGTTCTTGCTGTTGATCCTGCAGATGTTGAAAAGACTATCGAAGCAATTAATGCTGCTGGCTATGAAAGCTATGAAGTAGGTTATATTGCTGAAGGTGAAAAGGGAGCAGAATTATGCTAAACATAGCTGTATGCGTATCTGGTGGTGGAACTGATCTTCAGTCCATCATCGATGCGTGTGAAGCCGGAAAAATCAATGGACAGATCCGTCTGGTTATTTCTAACCGTAAGAAGGCTTACGGTTTAGAAAGAGCCCGTCTTCATGGTATTCAGGCAGAATGGATCAAGGATGAAGACGAGATCTTAAAGAGATTTGAAGAAGAAAAGATTGATGTTGTTGTATTAGCAGGTTATCTTGCTATTGTTGGAGATAAGCTGATTGAACAATATAAGAATCGTATTATTAATATTCATCCCTCACTTATTCCATCTTTCTGTGGCCCTGGATTCTATGGAATGCATGTCCATGAAGCGGTGTTTAAAAGAGGTGTGAAGGTATCAGGTGCAACTGTTCATTTCGTTACTGGAGAAGTGGATGGTGGACCAATCATCTTACAAAGAGCGGTTGATATTTCAGACTTAGAGACTCCTGAAGACATTCAGGCACGTGTCTTAGAAATCGAACATGAAATCTTACCAGAAGCTGTTGCTTTATATTGTGAAGGACGTGTTTCTGTAGAAAATGAAAGGGTGAAGATCAGTTGAAAAGAGCGTTAGTATCAGTTACAAATAAAGAAGGTATTGTTGAATTTGCGAAAGGTCTTGAAGAATTAGGATTTGAAGTTGTTTCTACTGGTGGAACATATAAGAAACTATTAGAAGCAGGTGTAAAAGCTATTGAAATCGATGATGTAACAGGTTTCCCAGAAATTCTTGATGGAAGAGTTAAGACACTTCATCCAAAAGTACATGGTGGTATTCTATTTAGAAGAGATGTAGAAGAACATGTCAAGACTGTAGAAGAAATGGGTATTACACCTATTGATCTTGTTTGTTGTAATCTCTATGAGTTTGAAAAAGCGCTTAAGGCTGGTAAGCCAATGGCTGAAATGATTGAAAACATTGATATCGGTGGACCTTCAATGATCCGTTCTGCTGCTAAGAACTTCAAGGATGTATTGATTGTTACTGATCCAAAAGATTATGATGCTGTCTTAGAAGCTATTAGAGAAGATAAGACTGATTTTGAATTCAGAATGAATCTTGCTTATAAGGCTTATAGCTTAACGGGCAGCTATGATGCAATGATTTCTCGTTATTTCGCTGATCAGGTACATGATGAATTCCCTGATATCTTAAATATTTCATTAAAGAAGACAGATCATTTACGTTATGGTGAAAACTCTCAGCAGAGTGCAAATGCCTACGTTGATCCATATGTTCAGCATTCTTTATTAGATTATGAACAGTTACATGGTAAGGAAATTTCTTTCAATAACGTGAATGACTTATATGGTGCAGTTGCCTGCGTAAGAGAATTTGGTGATCAGTTAGTGACTGTTGCAATTAAGCATTCAACACCTTGTGGAGTGGCTATTGGTAAGACTGGTTATGAATCTTATAAGCGTGCTTATGAAGGTGATCCAACTTCTATCTTTGGTGGAATCATCGCTGTAAACTATAAGATTGATAAGGAAACTGCTTTAGAAATGAAGAAGACTTTCTTAGAAATCATTGCAGCACCTGATTTTGATGATGATGCTTTAGAAGTATTAGAAAAGAAGAAGAACTTACGTTTATTAAAGCTTAAGAATCTTGATGCACGTGATGCTAAGTATGATATTAAGTATCTTGAAGGTAAAGCACTTGTTCAGGAATTAAATACTAAGCTTATTGATGAAATGAAAGTAGTGACTAAAAAGCAGCCAACAGAAGCTGAATTATCTGATATGGAATTTGGTTTAAAGGTTGTTAAATATGTTAAGTCTAATGCGATTGTACTAGTGAAAGACGGATGTACTTTAGCTGTTGGTGGAGGACAGACTTCACGTATCTGGGCATTAGAAAATGCAATTCATAATAATCCTGATAAGGATTTCCATGGTGCTGTATTAGCAAGTGATGCTTTCTTCCCATTTAGTGATTGTGCACAGGTGGCTGATGAAGCAGGTATTAAGGCTATTGTACAGCCTGGTGGATCAGTTCGTGATCAGGAGTCTATTGACTATTGTGATGAACATGATATGACAATGGTCTTCAATGGTTATAGACATTTTAGACACTAAGGAGGCGTTCTATGAAGGTTCTTGTTATTGGTAGTGGTGGAAGAGAACATGCAATTGCCTGGAAATTAAAACAGAGTAAACATGTTACTGAATTATATGCTATTCCTGGTAATCCTGGTATGGATGCTGTATGTATTCCAGGTAGTGTAGAAGATATGCCTTTTATCTTAAAGACTGTTGAAGAAAAGGGTATTGATTTAACTGTTATTGGTCCTGAAGTACCATTATGTATGGGACTTGCTGACTATTTAGAAGAAAGAGGACACAAAGTATTTGGTCCTAGAAAAGAATCAGCTATTCTTGAAGGTTCTAAAGCCTTCTCTAAGGATTTCATGAAAAAGCACAATATTCCTACTGCAAAGTATGAAGAAGTGACTGATTATGAATCAGCTGTTAAAGCATTAGATGCTTTTGATCTTCCTGTTGTTGTTAAGGCTGATGGTCTTGCAGCAGGTAAGGGCGTAGTAATCTGTGAAACAAAAGAACAGGCTAAAGAAGAACTTAAAGTGATGCTTGATGGCAGTGCTTTTGGTGAAGCTGGTAAGAAGGTTGTTTTAGAAGAATTCTTAACTGGTTTTGAATGTTCTCTATTATGTTTTGTAGACCATGATACGATCGTACCTATGGTATCTGCAAAAGACCATAAACAGATTTATGATAATAATGAAGGTCCAAATACTGGTGGTATGGGTACTGTATCACCTAACCCATTCTTACCTGAAGGTATGGAAGGGACTTTCAAAGAAAAGATTCTTGACCCATTCATGAAAGGCTTACATGAAGATCATATGGATTATCGTGGTGTTGTCTTTATTGGATTAATGATCAAGGATCAGGATGTAAAGGTATTAGAATTCAATGTTCGTTTTGGTGATCCTGAAACTCAGGTTATCTTAATGAGACTTGAAAGTGATTTATATGAAGTGATGTATGGATGTGCTACAAATACATTAAAAGATGTAGATGTTAAGTGGAAAGATGAACAGGCAACATGTGTTGTTCTTGCAAGTGGAGGCTATCCTGGATCTTATGAAAAGGGTAAAGTCATTACTGGTTTAGATCATCTTCCAGATGATATCGTTGTCTTCCATGCAGGTACTAAACGTAATGAAAACAATGAAATCGTCACAAATGGTGGACGTGTATTAAATGTTTGTGCATTAGGACATGATCTTGAAGAAACAAGAAAGAAAGTCTATGATGCAATTGAAAACATTCATTTTGATGGCATGTATATGCGTAAAGATATTGGCTTACATTAGGAGGATAACATGGCTAAAGTTTATCGCGTTTATGTAGAAAAAAGAAAAGAAAATGCGGTTGAAGCAGATTCTATCAAACATGATTTGATGACAAGACTTGGTTTAACTGACATTTCTAACTTAACAGTTGTCAACCGTTATGATCTTCAGGGTATTACTGAAGAAGTATTAGAAGAAGGTATTCCTACTATTCTTTCTGAGCCAATGGTAGATGAAGTATATCGTGAAGAATATGCAATTCCAGAAGGAGCTGTAAGTTTTGCGATTGAATATCTTCCAGGACAGTATGATGCTAGAGCTGATGCCTGTGAACAGTGCTTCCAGTTATTAACTGGTGAAAAAGGCGTTAAGGTAAAATGTGCAAAGCTTATTGTGATCGAAGGTGTTTCTAGTGATGAATTACCAGCAATTAAACATTATTTAATTAACCCTGTTGATTCTAGAGAAGCGTCTTTAGAAAAGCCAGCAGATTTAAATGATGCTGTTGTTGAAATCAAGAAGGTTCCAGTGATTGAAGGATTTATTGGTTTCACTGATGAAGAAGTTGAAGCATTACTTGAAAAGATGAGTCTTGCTATGAACTTCGATGACTTAAAAGTGACTCAGAACTATTTCAGAGATGTAGAAAAGAGAGATCCTACAGAAACTGAAATCAGAGTATTAGATACTTACTGGTCTGACCATTGTCGTCATACTACATTTGCGACTGTTATTACTGATATTGATATCGCAAGTGGTGCATTTAAAGAAATCTTAGAAAAGGATGTAGAAAAATATAAAGCAAGCCGTCATGTTGTTTATGGTGTAGATACAAAGAGACCACTTACTTTAATGGATCTTGCAACTATTTCTATGAAAGAACTTAGAAAACGTGGCTATTTGGATGATATGGAAGTATCTGAAGAAATCAATGCCTGCTCAGTTCGTTTAAAGGTTCATACAACTGATGGTGATGAAGATTGGTTATTAATGTTTAAGAATGAAACACATAACCATCCAACTGAAATTGAACCATTTGGTGGTGCTGCTACATGTTTAGGTGGTGCAATCCGTGACCCATTATCAGGTCGTGCTTATGTTTACCAGTCAATGCGTATTACTGGTGCAGGTGATCCTCGTCAGAAATTAGAAGATACACTTCCTGGTAAATTACCACAGAGAAAGATCTGTGAAGAAGCCGCTCATGGTTTCTCTTCTTATGGTAACCAGATTGGTTTAACAACTGGTTTTGTACATGAAGTATATGATCAGGGTTATGTTGCTAAGAGAATGGAATTAGGTGCTGTAGTTGCAGCTGCACCAGAAGAACAGGTTAAGAGATTAATTCCTGAAAATGGACAGATTGTCTTATTAATTGGTGGACGTACTGGTCGTGATGGTATTGGTGGTGCCACTGGTTCTTCTAAGAAACATGAATTAAAGACAACTGAAACTGCTGGTGCTGAAGTACAGAAAGGTAACCCAGTTGAAGAAAGAAAGATTCAGAGATTATTTAGAAATAAAGAATTCTCTAAGAAGATTGTAAGATGTAATGACTTTGGTGCTGGAGGTGTCAGCGTTGCAGTTGGTGAATTAGCACCTGGTCTTGATATTAACTTAGATGCAGTATTAAAGAAATATGAAGGTTTAAATGGTACTGAACTTGCAATTAGTGAATCACAGGAACGTATGGCTATTGTCATCAATGAATGTGATAAAGACTTCTGTATCCAGGCTGCTCATGATGAAAACCTTGAAGTCGTACAGGTGGCAACAGTTACAGATAAGAACCGTTTAACTATGAAATATATGGGAGATACTATTGTAGATATCTCTAGAGACTTCTTAGATGAAGCAGGAGCTAAGCGTTATCAGGATATCCATGTAGAATTACCTGATTTTGATAAGGCACCATTCAATCCAGAAGCAAAAGAAAACTTTACTGAAACAACTAAAGAAGTATTATCACGTTTATCTACAGCTTCTCAGAAGGGCTTAGTAGAACGTTTTGACTCTTCTATCGGTAATGGTACTGTTCTTTCACCATTTGGTGGTAAGACTTACCGTACAGAAACTGAAGGTATGGCTGCATTAATTCCAGTATTAGGAAAAGAAACTACTACATGTTCATTAATGAGTTATGGTTATAGCCCACTTATTTCTGAATGGTCACCATATCATGGTGCAATCAATGCAGTTGTAGAATCTGTCGCAAAGATCATCGCAATGGGTGGTACATGGCATACAATCCGTTTCTCATTCCAGGAATTCTTTGAAAAGTTATTAAATGATCCTAAGAGATGGGGTAAACCATTTAGTGCATTACTAGGTGCTTATCGTGCTCAGGAAGAATTATTGTTACCTTCAATTGGTGGTAAGGATTCTATGTCAGGTTCATTTGAAGACTTAGATGTTCCTCCAACTTTAGTATCATTCGCAATTACTGGTGGAGATGTACATAAAGTCATCACTCCTGAATTAAAAGAAGCAGGACATGTATTAGTCGAATTCATGCTTCCAAAGGATGAATTCCATGTATTTGACTTTGAAGCTTTAAGAAAACAGTTTGATGCTGTAGAAGCATTGATTCAGTCTGGAAAGGCTTATTCAGCTTATACAGTTAAAGACGGTGGTTTAGTTGAAGCTGTTTATAAGATGGCATTTGGTAATGAAATTGGTGTCGCATTTGATGATGCTTTAACACTTAATGACTTAGTTGAAAAGAACTTTGGACATATCGTTGTGGAAGTAGACAACGCTGAAGTTGTTGCAGGATATGAAAATGTTCGTATTATTGCTTCTACAAATGAAGAAAAGGCTGTATCATATAAGGGTGAGAAAGTGACACTTGATGATGCATATGAAATCAACTGCGCACCATTAGAATCTGTATATCCTACTACAGCAAAAGCACCTACTACAGAAGTACGTACTGGTGACTGCAATGAAAGAGGCAAGATGTTTGCTTCTAAGAAGTATGATGAAGTCAATGTTGTTATTCCTGTATTCCCAGGAACTAACTGTGAATTTGATTCTAAACGTGCATTTGAAAAAGCAGGTGCAAAGGTTCAGCTTGTTCTTATTAGAAATAAGACAGAAGAAGATATTAAGAAGTCTGTTGATGAATTAGAAGAAGCAATCCATAATGCACAGATCATGATGCTACCAGGTGGTTTCTCAGCTGGTGATGAACCTGAAGGTTCAGGTAAGTTCATTGCAACTGTATTACGTAACCCAAGATTAAAGGCTGCAATCGATGATTTATTAGATAATCGTGAAGGCTTAATGATTGGTATCTGTAATGGATTCCAGGCATTAGTAAAACTTGGTTTACTTCCTCATGGACATATTAAGGATATGAGCAAAGATGATCCTACTCTAACATTCAATACAATTGGACGCCACTTATCTCAGATGGTGACTACAAGAGTATCTAGCGTGAAGTCTCCATGGCTTGCTAATGTAGAGTTAGGTGATGAACATATTATCCCTATTTCTCATGGTGAAGGACGTTTCGTTGCACCTCAGGAAGTACTTGATCAGTTAATTGATAATGGTCAGGTAGCATTCCAGTATGTTGATCCAAATGGAAATGTGACTATGGAATCTCCATATAACCCTAATGGTTCTATGTATGGTATTGAAGGTATCATTTCTGAAGATGGTAGAGTATTAGGTAAGATGGGTCATTCTGAACGTCAGGGTGAAAACAGAGACCTTAACATCTACGGTGAAATGGATCAGAAGTTATTTGAAGCCGGCGTGAAGTATTTTAAAGGAGAATAACGAATGGATAAATTAGAATTTGAAAGTATGACACTCTGTCCTCTAGATGGACGTTATGGCAAGATTAAAGATCAGTTAGCTGATTATTTCAGTGAATATGCACTTGTTAAGTATAGAGTGTTTGTAGAAATCCAGTGGTTGAAGTTCCAGTTGGATCACCTTCATACAGAAACTTTAGACAAGGTTGATCCTAACAAGGTAGAGGATATTCTTGCGATTTCTAAGGATTTCAACTTTGATTCTTTCAAGAGAATTAAAGAAATCGAATCTGTTACAAGACATGATGTTAAGGCAGTAGAATATTTCATTGATGAAAAGCTTAAAGCTTTAGGTTATGAACATTTAGAAAGCTATGTACATATCGGATGTACTTCTGAAGATATCAACAATACATCATATGCATGTATGATTAAACATGGTTTAAAGGATGTTTGGTTACCTGCAGCTAAAGAATTTGCTTCAATGATCAATAAATTAGCAGTAGATCATAAGGATGATGCAATGCTTGCACATACTCATGGACAGCCTGCTACACCTACAACTATTGGTAAAGAATTCAAAGTCTATGCTTATCGTTTCTTTTCTAGTATTGAAAACGTTGAAAATGTCAAGATTAAAGCAAAATTCAATGGGGCAACTGGTAACTACAGTGCAATCTTAACAGCCTTCCCTAATGAAGATTGGCCTACATTAAATAAGGAATTCGTAGAAGACTATTTAGGACTTACATTCAATCCATTAACTACTCAGATTGAATCTCATGACTATACTTGTCATATCTTAGATGGTATCCGTCATTTCAATAATATATTGGCTGACTTAGATGTAGATATGTGGTTATATATCTCAATGGAATACTTTAAACAGATTCCTGTTAAGGGTGAAGTTGGTTCTTCAACTATGCCTCATAAGGTTAACCCAATCCGTTTTGAAAACTCTGAAGCAAACATTGATTTATCAAATAATCTATGTGTTGCATTATCTAACAAGCTTCCTAAGTCAAGAATGCAGAGAGACTTATCAGACTCTTCAAGTCAGCGTAACTTAGGATTATGCTTCGGATATTCATTACAGGCTATTTCTGAAACAACTGGCGGTTTAGCTAAGTGTGTTGTAAATAAAGAAAAGCTTGCAAAAGATTTAAATGAAAAATGGGAAGTTCTTGCAGAACCTATCCAGACAATGTTAAGAAAATATGGTGTACCAGATGCTTATGATACACTTAAGGCCTTAACTCGTGGTAAGAATATTTCTCAGGAAGATATTCAGGCATTCGCAAAGAGCCTAGAACAGTTAAGTGATGAAGATCGTCAGACTTTATTAGATATGACACCTTCTTCATACATTGGTTTAGCTTCAGAACTTTGTGATATCGAACTTTAATCATTAAGAGACAACCTCTATGGGGGTTGTCTTCTTTATTTTTAGAGATAGGTTTGTTATAATGTTGCAAAGGTGGTGAGAATCTTGAGAGATACACGATATGTATTTGCAGAATGCATCAAACAATTGATGAATCATCAGTCTCTTGATAAGATCACAGTGACTGATATTGTGGAAATAAGCGGTAAGACTAGACAGACATTTTATCGTTATTTTCGCGATAAATATGATCTTGTGAACTGGTATTTTGAAGTATTAGCGGATAAGTCTTTCTTACAGATTGGCAATAGTGAAACTTTAAGAGAAGGGCTTACTAAGAAATTTGAATTTATTTATCATGATAGAGTATTCTTTAAAGAAGCATTTAAATCTAAAGATTATAATAATGTAGAAAACTATGATTATAACTGTATTCTCACTTTCTATCAGAATATTATTAAGAGAAAGCTAGGTAATAATATCCCATCAGATATTGAATTCTTATTGGAAATGTATTGTCATGGGTCTATTACTATGACTGTAGATTGGGCAACAGGGGGATATAAGCTGAAGCCTGAAGAATTAGCTGATATGCTGATAGAAGCATTACCACCTAAGTTAGATGAACTATTAAGAGATCTGAAATAAGGTCTCTTTTTTGCATAATACAACATTCGTTCTAAATACTGTTCTTTTATGCTGCTTTTCAAGTTTTGTTAAAATAAAATAGTATAATAACAAAAGTCTTGAAAAGGATTACATAAGTAATCTATAAGAAGGGTAGACAATTATGTATAAACATTTTTACGCTTATGATGGACAGAAGAAATACATATGAAGGGACACTCTGATCTTTTTGACAAACTTATAGTGTATCGACATGAATTATTTATTCTTAATAGATATTCTATGCCTTTTTTGCATTATTAGAAAAGTTGAAAAGACTTCTTTTTGGGACAAATCAAATAAGGAGAAAACGATTATGAACAAGAAATTGATGACTATGTTAGTCGCTTGTGCTTTATCAGTATCAGCATTATCTACTACAGCAGTATTTGCAGAAGATGCAGTAGTCACTGGAGAAACTCCAGCTGTAACTGAAACTACACCTGCACCTGAAACCACACCTGCACCTGAAACTACACCTGCAGCTTATGAACCAGAAATCACTTTACTTACACCTAAATGGACAGGGGATAGTGATATTGTCTTTGAAGTAGATGCTAAAGGTGGAGCAGTTTATCCTCAGGAAATGTATGTTTATGGTGCAGACGACGCAGCAATGCCTATTATCAGTGTTCCATCTAAGGTAGAAGTAAATGAAGAAGGTAAAGGTAAGGTCACATTTACTAACGATGCATTAAAAAATGCAAAAACTTGGGATGATACTTTTACAAACCAGATTTCAGTAGATTGGACAAAGTATTCTAAAATTGAATTTGCTTTTGCATTCGAATTAAACGGTCAGGATAAATATAAGTCTATGTATGTAGAAACTTCAGTAAAGGCTCCAGCACCAACTGTAACTCCTACTACACCTACAAAACCTGCAGGAAACAAAGGTACAACAACTACAACTACTACTAAGAAAGAAGCACCAAAAACTGGTGATACTATGAATATTGCATTATATGCTTCATTATTATTAGTAAGTGCTTTAGCAGCAGTTGTATTAGCTACAAAAAAGAAAGTTACTGAATAATCTGTCAATTAAAGTAAGCGTAAGTAAAATTGAATATTTAGGGAATGAAATGACAATTGAGAAATCGATTGTCTTTTTTTTAACAAGTTTTTGTAAAATTATTCACAAAGTGACAAATCTACTTATCTGTCACTTGAATGATAACACTTACAGTGTTAACATGAGTTTAGAAAAGTTAATTAAAAGGAGATTGATAATCATGTATAAGTTCATGTTAAATGAAACAAGTTATCATGGAGCAGGTGCTATTAAAGCTGTTCCTGAAGAAATTAAAGCAAGAGGATTTAAGAAAGTATTTGTTGCTTCTGACCCTGATTTAGTAAAGTTTGGAGTTACTAAGAAAGTAACTGATTTATTAGATGAAGCTGGTATTGAATATGTTCTTTACAGCAACATTAAACCAAACCCAACTATCGAAAACGTACAGACTGGTGTTGCTGCATTTAAAGAAGCAGGCGCTGACTGTATCGTAGCTATCGGTGGTGGATCTTCAATGGATACATCTAAAGCAATCGGTATCATCATTACAAACCCTGAATTTGCTGATGTACGTTCATTAGAAGGTGTTGCACCAACTAAGAATCCTTGTGCTCCAATCATCGCTGTTCCTACTACTGCAGGTACTGCTGCTGAAGTTACAATCAACTATGTAATTACTGATGTTGAAAAGAAACGTAAATTCGTATGTGTAGATAATCATGACATTCCAGTAGTTGCTGTTGTTGACCCAGAAATGATGTCTTCAATGCCAAAAGGATTAACTGCTGCTACAGGTATGGATGCTTTAACTCATGCTATTGAAGGTTATATTACTAAAGGTGCTTGGGAACTTTCAGATATGTTCCATATTAAAGCTATCGAAATCATCGCTCGTTCATTAAGAGGTGCTGTTGAAAACACTGCTGAAGGACGTGAAGGTATGGCTTTAGGTCAGTATGTTGCTGGTATGGGATTCTCTAACGTAGGTTTAGGTGTTGACCATTCTATGGCTCATACATTAAGTGCTTACTATGATATGCCTCATGGTAAAGCTTGTGCAATCTTACTTCCAACAACTATGGAATACAATGCTGAATATACTGGTGAAAAGTATAAAGATATCGCTAAGGCAATGGGTGTTGAAGGTGTAGATGGTATGACTCAGGAAGAATACCGTAAAGCTGCTGTAGATGCTGTTAAGAAGTTAGGTGAAGATGTTGGTATCGAAATGACTCTTAAGGGTGTTGTTAAGGAAGAAGATATTCCTCAGTTAGCTAAGGATGCATATGCTGATGCTTGCCGTCCTGGTAACCCAAGAGATACTTCAGTTGAAGATATTGAAGCATTATATAGATCATTACTTAAATAATAATCATTCATTGGGAGGAACATTTGTTCCTCCTTTTTGTTTTTTATTGATGTTTCTTATAAAAAATGTATAATAGACTTGTGCTTTTGTATATAGCACTCAATATAGTTATTAAAGGAGTATGATAGTGTCGTGGACTCGAGTCAGATAATGATGGTTGTTATTTTTATTATATTGATAGGATTGTCAGGCTTATTTTCTAGTGCAGAAACTGCATTTATGTCTGTTTCTAAGATTAGAGTAAAGACTGTAAGTGAGGATGAAGAGGATCCTCATCACGCCAAGGCTTTAATTGTTTCTAATCTTTTAGAAGATACAGATCATTTGTTAAGTACAATTCTAGTAGGCAATAACCTTGTCAACATTTTAGCTTCTTCATTGACTACATCATTTGTAATTAGTGTATTTGGTAATGAAGGAACAGGTGTTGCGGTTGCAACAGGGTTTGTTACGTTAATGATTCTTATTTTTGGTGAAATCACACCAAAGACTTTAGCTGTAAGTAAAGCAGAAGCATTATGTTATAGATTCTGTCGCTTTATTCAATTAATAAATTTCATATTTACACCAGTTGTCGTTATCTTAACAGCTGTGTCTCATGGCTTAATTCATATATTAGGTGGTAATATTGATCCACAACCTACACTTTCTGAAGAAGACTTAAAAACAATTGTAAACGTGTCTCATGAAGAAGGTGTATTAGAAGATGAAGAAAAAGAAATGATGCATAATATCTTTGATTTTGGTGATACTGATATTAAAGAAATCATGACACCACGTATTCACGTGGCTACAGTTGATTATGATGCGACTTATGATGAAGTGGTTGCTGTATTACAGGAATCACAATATTCTCGTTTACCTGTTCTTTCAGAAGAGGGTGATGAGATTGTTGGTGTATTACATATTAAGGATATCTTAATGAAGCCTGTTGATCATGAACATTTCCAGGTAAAGGATTATATGCGAGATGCTTATTTCGTTTATGAATTTAATCATATTTCAGATGTTTTTGCTTCTATGCGTAAGGAACATGTTTCTTTATCAGTTGTATTAGATGAATATGGTGTTATGGCTGGTATTGTGACATTAGAAGATATTGTCGAAGAAATCGTTGGTGAAATCGATGATGAATATGATGACAATAGTGAAGAAGTAAAGAAGATTTCTAAAAACGTCTATTTAGTAGATGGCAGTTTGAACATAGATGAAGTCAATGACCGCTGTGGTACAGAATTTGCTTCAGAAGAATTCGAATCTATTGGTGGTCTTGTCTTAGGTCAGGTGAATGGTTCACCAAATCCTCATCAGAAGGTTTATGTTGATGACTGTATGTTTATTATTGAAAAGATTGATAAAAACAGAATTGAATTATTGAGACTTATTATCCCAGAAGAGGAAAGTCAAAAAGAAAATGAAGAAAAACACGATTAAAGTGTTTTTTCTTTTGGAGGGGAGCAGTCATGAAAGATATATATAATAAGGCAATGGCTATATATGATGACTATCGTTATTATGTACCTAGTTTCTCTAGCGCCGCTTTATCATTTTATTTAATCATCCTGCTGATCCCTGCTACAACTATTATTGCAGTTGTGACATCTTCTTTACATATTAGCGTAGAGTTTCTAGAGATGTGTATTAAAGAATTTATTCAGCCCGCTTATGCAGAGATGATTCTTGATACATTAAAGGGCAACTCTTTAAATACAGTCTCTATATTAGTGTTTATTTGGTCTTTTTATGCTGTATCTAGAGGCATAGGGAATATCTATGATATTTCTAAGAAGATGTTTGCAGTAGAAGAGAGAAGTGAATCAGTGATTGCCTGGTATATTTATGTCTTTAAGGTGACAATGCTACTACTTGGTACATTACTGATTTCAATTGTATTACTTGCGACAGGACCTATATCAAGAGTATTTCATTTTTTATATGGCATTGCATTTATGCGCTTTGTCCTATTATTTCTTATTATGGTCCTATTTTTTATGGCTATCTATATGATAGTGCCTAGAGAACGTATCACATATCATGAAGCCCTTCAGGGAGCTTTTGTAACTTCTGGTGGGATAGTGATTTTATATATTGCATTAAACTATTATTTTAAATATGCAGATCTTACATCTTTATATGGACCACTTACCTCAATCTGTGTTATCTTATTTGTATTTGATTGGGCAAGTGAGATTTTCTATGTGGGAATGTATTTGACTCATATTGCATACTTAAGGAGGAACAACGCAAAATGGCAAGAGAAGATTTTGGAAAGAGTAAACCAAGAAGAAAAAATTTTGACAAAGACAGAAAAACTAGAAAGGATAGCCGCAAAAGCTTCAACAAGGGGTCTGATAAAGGCTATAAGAAAGAAAATAGAGGGCCAAGAAAAGATTTTGACAGAAAGCCAAGAAGAGACTCAGAATCAAAGCCAAGAAGAGATTTTGACAGAAAACCAAGAAGAGATTTTGATAAGAAGCCAAGAAGAGATTTCGACAGAAAACCAAGAGAAGACTTCGAAAAGAAACCAGTAAGAGAATTTGACAAAAAACCAAGAAGATTCACTTCAAAGCCAAGAAAAGATAGAGAAGAAATAAATATCAAGAAACTTGGTATTAATGGTGAAGGTATTGGTTATATTAAGAAGAAGGTTATCTTCGTACAGAATGCTTTACCATTAGAAATGGTTGAAGTAGAAATCGATAAGAAGACACAGACTTATATGTTAGGTCATGTGACTGCATATAAGAAGCCTTCATCAGCAAGAAAGGATCCTGAATGTGATCAGTACAATCAGTGTATGGGATGTGCTTTAAAGCATATGAATTATGCTGATCAGTTAGTTCATAAACGTGAATTATTAAAAGAAACACTTCATAAATATACAGATTTATCTGTAAAAGACTTGGATATCAAGCCTGTTGTAGGAATGAAAGAGCCAGAACATTATCGTCATATCGTTGCTTTCCCAATTACTTACTTTAGTGGAAAGTTATGTGTGGGCGTTTACCAGCGTGAAACAAAGTTCCTTACTTTAATGGATCATTGTCCTCTTCAGACACAGAAGATCAATTCCTTACTTGTGAAGATTGAAGATATTCTTAATGCAAATAAATGTCGTGATTATAATGATAAGTTCAAGAAAGGCTTAAGATTCTTAATCATTCGACAGATTGGTGAAGAAATGCAGGTGGCATTCGTTACTGGACAGGATGGTATCAGCCAGACTGTGACTAAGGAGATTGCTGCATTAGATGAAGTCACTGCATTATATTATACAGTGAATACATCTCGTTATCAGGATTTCTATGAACAGGGATTCAAGAGAATCTATGGTCAGACACATGCACAGTATAAGGATTTCAAGATTTCAGTACGTTCTGATATGATTCTTAATCCAGAAATGGATGATGAAAAGACAAGACAGATTGCTTCTTTATTAGATAAGAAGGAAGATGTTTTATCTATGGGTTGTGGTTCAGGAATCATGGAATTACAGTTAGAAAATAAAGTTGTCGCAATTGATGACAATAAGGTAAGTATCCATGATGCCACTGAAAATGCAAAGAGGTTAGAGTTAGACAATAAGCTATTTATTGCTGGACATGTCAATGATCAGACAGCACATCATTTAAAGAATCATAGTTATGATGCATTAATCATTAATGAAACTGTTGATGGAATGACTGATGACTTATTAAAGTCTATCACTTTATCAGGTATTAAGCATGTCATTATTGTTTCTGATAACATGAGTACTCTCGCAAAGACATTACATCAGTTAGAAGAAATGTTTGATGTGAATACTATAATTTCTTTAGATAAAGAACCTCATACACCTCGTTTAGAAATTATTGTAGATTTAAAGCGTAAGTAATATGGAAATAGTATTAAGTATTATTTGTATTGTATTATTGGTGATTGTCATCTATCTTCTCTATACATCACAGATGAAAATTCATGATAAGATGATTCAGACAGAGGCTGCTCATTCATCGCTTAATGGACAATATAATTCTATTATTTCTTTGTTAAATGAAACAAATAGATCACTTGGTCAGTCCGATGTAAAAATCAATCATATGATTGATGGTATGCATGAAATCAATGTGATTATGACCAATACAAAAAAGAGAGGGACTTTTGGTGAGTATCAGCTCTACCATATCCTATCTCTTTATTGTGGTGATAATCAGCATATCTATGAGGAACAGTATCATTTAAGCAATGGTAAGATAGGTGATGCAGCTTTACATTTACCTGGTAATACAAAAGTATTAATTATTGATTCTAAGTTTCCTATGGAAAACTATTTAAAGATAGTAGATAATCCAAAGGATATTTCTTATCAGAATGAATTCAAGAAGAATGTTAAGAAACATATAGATGATATCTCTAATAAATATATTACCGAGGAAACATTGGAAGAAGCGGTGATGTTTATTCCAAGTGAAGCCATCTATCTCTATTTATGTGATGAATGTGCTGATCTGTATGATTATGCACATAATAAGAAGGTATTAATGACTTCTCCTTCTACACTTATGGGAGTTGTCTTTACACTTATTAACATCACTAAGGACTTTAACCGTTCAGAGAATATTAAAGAAATAGAAAAACAAATTATCAAGCTTAAGAGTGATACTGATCGTTTAGATGACCGTTATGGTAAAGTTATGAAGAACTTAAATACTCTTGAAAAGAGTCTGAAGGAACTAGAGATATCTAAAGATAAGATCAGCAAAACAATCAATCAAGCTTATGATGGTGCTATAGAAGAGGAGTGATCCTCTTCTTTTTTATGCGTAAAAAAAACTGGAGGAAAATTCCTCCAGTAGACTAATTAAGTGAATTACTTTTATTCATGCTTTCAAGATATGTCATAATATCTTTCGCGTTATCACTATAATCACAACTCAAAACAGCCAATGACATCAATAAGAACAGATCACTATAATTACTTAATTCTAAGTCTATACCAATCGCATTCTCATCTCTTACTCCCACTAACTCCTGTGATTCATTCGCAAAGCCACGATCTACTGCCTGTGAAATAAGTAGTTCATAGCTTCCTTCATAATAACTAGAAACAAAATCATTAAAATCCTTACCTACAATCTCAATTACATTCTCGATTGTTTCATCAGATTCTTCTGCAAGTGTATTGATGAATTGTTCTAACATCACAATCACATACTCAATCACACTATCTGCATTTGCTGTTTTTTCGTTATATATGACATACATGCCTTTGTCATTATAGTAAGATGTAAATAAATGTTTCATTACTCTTCTTTACCTAAAGTTGCAACCATAACAGCTTTAATTGTATGAAGTCTATTTTCTGCTTCATCAAATACAACAGAGTTCTTGCTTCTGAATACTTCATCATCCACTTCACGAACATCTAATCCCTGTTCATGTTTTACTCTTGCTGTTTCTGTTTCGAAATCATGGTAAGATGGAAGGCAATGCATAAATAATGTATTGTCATTATGTGTCTTACTCATTAATTCTTTGGTTACTTTAAATGGACTTAATAATTCCACTCTTGGCTTATACAATGATTCATCTTCACCCATTGAAACCCAGATATCAGTATAGATGACATCTGCACCATCTACTGCATCTGTATCATCAGTAATAGTCAAACTTCCACCAGACTTTTTACATTCTTCCTGACAATAAGCTACAACTTCTGGATCCATTTCTAATGATTTAGGACCTAAACATACAAAATGCATTCCCACCTTACATGCACCATACATTAATCCATAACATACATTATTTCTAATATCACCAGTAAAGACAAACTTGATCTCATTTAAAGGTTTGTTTAGATGTTCCTGAATAGTAAGAAAATCAGCGAGTGTCTGAGTAGGGTGGTCAACATCGGTTAAACCATTCCATACAGGTACACCAGAGAACTTAGCCAATGCTTCAACATTTTCCTGCTTAAATCCTCTAAATTCAATCCCATCAAACATTCTACCTAGTACTTTTGCTGTATCTTCAATTGACTCCTTCTTTCCCATCTGTGACTGAGTCAAGAAAGTAGCATGTCCTCCTTCATCAAGAACACCTACTTCAAAAGCACATCTTGTACGTGTAGATGTTTTTTCGAATAATAAGGCAATATTCTTACCTTCAAGTGAATGGCCAATCTTTCCTGCTTTCTTCTTAGCCTTTAGCTTTTTAGCCAAGTCTAGAAGATAATAGATTTCTTCCTTAGTATAATCCTTAAGTGTTAAAAAACTTCTCCCGTGTAAATCCATAACTATACTTCCTTTCTACTTATATTTCTTTACCTACTACTTTACCAATTTCTCGTAATTCTTCAATAAGTTTAGTATATTTTTCAGGCTTTAATGACTGAGCCCCATCACATAATGCA
>OLNF01001030.1_pt1 | contig 24541 bp, 32 predicted proteins | sample 1673061 | NCBI WGS metagenome assembly OLNF01 (sample SAMEA3136751, study PRJEB25190) | human gut metagenome
ACGACGTTGGAACGATTATACTACCAATAGAGAAAGGCGCTGGCCCGCAAACGGCTAGCTCCTTACTGATGAATCAGGAATCGCAAAAAAGCGAATTGACCGTTCAGGTTGGGGAACATGAAGGCGGTCATTCGCTTTTTTTGCTGTCTTCATCTTTGCGCTCATGGGCGATCTTCCAAGTGATGTTGAACGTCGTGTTCACGATATTCACCAACAACCCGGCAAACGTAAAGATCACAGCGATCAACGTCAGCATGTCGTTCAGAGCCATCGACGCATCCCTCCTTTCGGCGTAGGCGTCCGGGAGGTCATGTACTTCAAAAAAAGCTGCCCTTCCGGCATCTTGCTAGGGAAAACCACAAACAAGACCCACCGAAGGAGCTCAGCCGCCTGCGTTTTGGGCACAGCGCCTTGCTGTTTTTCAACAGCAACTATAGAATAACACAGGTTTCTACAAAAAGCAACGAGGTCTCTCTTTGTTCAACTTGTGGAATTTTCGCGAAATTCTTTTCTTTTTCATTTTTACCCCTTATAATAGAGCATGTTTGATTTGCGCACCGCCGGGGCTCCCCGGCATTCCAACAGGAGGTATTCTTTTGAAACGTAGCATCACCAAGGCGCTCTGTCTGGTCTGCGCCGGAGCTCTGGCTCTGGGCGCGGCAGGCTGCAGCAAGTCCGACAGCTCTTCTTCCGCTTCCAGCGAGGCCGCCAGCCGTTTCCATTCCTTTTTCGCTTCGGGGAGCAGCCACGACGGGCACTTTACGCCGCCCCTGGGCGGGATCGGCTCATGCTCGTTGAGCGGCCGCCGCCCCTTGCCCCGGTCGCCTTCCAGCACCTTCAGCGCCGTGGGCTTCGGCTTTCTTCCTGCCATCGCCATGAGAATCGCCTCCTTTTCATGCTTTTAGAGCAATTTGCTTATTCGTGTTCATCTTTCTGCGGAACAACCGCACCATAGGGCAGTTCCTCTCCGTTCCGCAGCAGCCGGATATTCTCCGTTCCATACTCGTTTGCGAACCTCATTACTATGGCTGTTGCGTACTTCGGATCCAGCTCCATGGTTCGGCAGATGCGGTCGGTCTGTTCACAGGCCATGAGCGTACTGCCGCTGCCGCCGAACAGATCCAGCACGATGCTGTTGGGTGCGGAGCTGTTCTTAATGGGATACGCCAGCAGCGGAATGGGCTTCATGGTGGGGTGTTCCTTGCTGCGCTTGGGCTTATCGAAGTTCCAGATGGTGGACTGCTTGCGATCCGCGAACCAGCGGTGCTTCCCGTTGGGCAGCCAGCCGAACAGTACCGGTTCGTGCTGCCACTGATAGGGGCTTCTGCCCAGCACCAGCGAATTCTTCACCCAGATGCACACCCCGCTGATATGAAAACCGGCTTCCTTAAACGCACGCCGGAAGTTCAGACCTTCCGTGTCTGCGTGAAAAATATAGGCGCTGCCGCCCTCGGCCATATGCGCGGCCATATTGCGGAACGCCGCCAGCAGGAATTCATAGAACTGCCCGTCCGCCATACTGTCATTCTGGATCTTCTTTCCATCCGCGCTCTCGTAGGCCACGTTATAGGGCGGGTCCGTCACGACGAGGTTGGCCTTATCGCCGTCCATAAGGCGCGCCACGTCCGCTTCGCTGGTAGAATCGCCGCACATCATCCGATGTTTGCCCAGCAGCCAGATATCGCCGGGCTGAACGAACGGCTCCACCTGCTCCGGGTCAATATCGCAGTCGTCGTCCTTTACATCCTTATCGTGAACCCTGCTGAACAGATCGTCGATTTCCGCCGCGTCAAAGCCGGTTGCGTCCACGTCATAGCCGCTGAGCTTCAGATCGTTGAGCAGCTCCGCCAGGGCGACCGGCTCCCACTCGCCAACCGCCTTATTGAGCGCAATGTTCAGCGCTTTTTCTTCCTGCGGGTTCTCGATATGAACGACCACGCAGTCGATCTCCGTCGCGCCTTCCGCCGTCAGCACCTTATAGCGCTGATGGCCGCCCACGATGTTGCCCGTGACCTCGTTCCAGATGACGGGATCCACATAGCCGAACTCATGCAGGCTGCGTTTGATTTTTTCATAGGCAGGGTCGCCGGGCTTCAGGTCTTTGCGGGGATTGTATTTCGCGGGCTTCAGGCGATCGACGCTGATCCGCTGTAGATTCATCTGAGTGTTCATGAGTCCTCCTTTGACGGATATATCTTCAAGTTTTTTTACGCTTTGATCAACTTTTATGGTATAATGGAACAGGTGATCTACGATAACCGGGAGGAAAATCGAATCATGGCAAACAACATGATTATCTATACGACAGCCGACGGTCTGACAAAGGTAGAGACTACCTTCGATCAGGATACCGTGTGGCTTACCAGAGAGCAAATGGCCACGCTTTTTCAGCGCGACAGATCCGTCATCAGCAGGCACATCCAGAAGGTGTTTTCTGAAGGCGAACTGGATGAAAAAAGCAATGTGCAAAAAATGCACGTTCCAAATTCCGATAAGCCCGTGGTGTTCTACAACCTCGACGTCATCATCTCCGTGGGCTATCGCGTAAAATCTCAGCGCGGCGTTCAGTTTCGCATCTGGGCATCCGGCATCTTGAAGGAATATTTGAAAAAAGGCTTTGCCATGGATGACGACCGGTTGAAGAATCTCGGTGGCGGCGGCTATTTTAAGGAACTGCTCGAACGCATTCGTGACATCCGTGCTTCCGAAAAGGTCTTCTATCGGCAGATGCTTGAAATTTATGCGACCAGCATCGACTATGATCCCAATGCCGCCATATCCATTGCGTTCTTCAAAAAGGTGCAGAACAAAATCCATTACGCCGTGCATGGCGAAACCGCAGCCGAAACCATCATGCATCGCGCCGATGCCGAAAAGGAGTTCATGGGGCTGACTACATTCTCCGGTTTACAGCCTACATTGCAGGAAGCCAGAATCGCCAAGAACTATCTGAGCGAGAAGGAAATGCGTTCCATGGGGCAGCTTGTCTCCGGTTATCTGGATTTTGCAGAACGTCAGGCAGAGCGCGAGCAGCCCATGACCATGGCAGACTGGTCAGCACATCTGGACAGAATTCTGACTATGAATGGCGATCCGCTGCTCATTGGCAATGGTACGGTGACGCACGAGGAGGCTATGAAGAAAGCAGAAACAGAGTACGGAAAGTACAAAGCCAGAACCCTCAGCGAAGTCGAACAGGATTATCTGAACAGCATTTGCTTTCTTAAGGAACGAACAAAGCAGAATAAGCCGCAATGAATGCATCAAGCATAGATTCACGCCGAGTCTGTGCTTTTCGTTTGTCCTGCTTTGTCTTTTGTGAAATCACCGCTTCGTTTCCCATCATACCGTCCGTCAGGGCGGTCATTTTGTATTTTGGTTCCGGATACCCCCGGGCCTGAATTTGTCGGAAATTCACGCGAGAGGGCGCGGCGGTCTCCAGCCAGGGGCTTCCAGAGATTGCGGGCCCCCTTGGGGGCCGCCCGAAAGCCGACCACGCCGCTGGGAGTTTCGCACGGCGAAGCGCGAAAGCCGACTGCGCCGCCCGGACTTCTTCACGGCGAAGTGCGAAAGCCGACAACTGCGGTCGCCTTTGCCCGGCCCAGGGCTTTTCCGGCCGCGCGGCCGGCCGGAACGGCGCGCTTCCTTATAACGCGCGAAAAAGCCAGTTTTTACGAAACGGCGACGTTTGGGCGACGGAAAGTCTTTTTTTGTTCGCCGTTTTGTGGCTTGCTTTTTTGCCCGACCAGAGCGAAACTGGCGTTGCCGGCGGGGGAAAAGCCCGCCGCCCCGAAACCCCGGCCGCCCCGCGGCGGCCCCGCCCAACGACCGCGACCGGCTCCCGGTTTTTGCGCCGCCAGCGCGAACGCCCGACCCGGCGACCCCGCCCCAGTCCGCCTGCTCGAGAAGGCTCTCTGGGTGCCCCCAACGACCGAACCTTTCCGCCCGGCGCCGAGCGGAAAGCCCGAAAGGAAAAAGGAAAGGAGGAACCCCGGATGAAACGCGCACCGCCGCTTTGACTACGACTCCGCCTGACGAGGGCTGGGAGGGCTCCCAGCCGAAACGCCCCCAGCGTCGCGGAAAGCCCGCAAAACGACCAAGGAGGTCTGCCTCATGAAACTCGAAGTCCGAAAAGCCCGCGCGGCCGCCGTCGCCGCAAACCTCGCCGCCCAGGCCGCCGTCGCGGCAAGGGAACTGCTCGCGGAGGACCCGTCCGCCTGGGAGGTGGGCGACGCCGCCTACTGGCTCTGCCGCGCGGCCCAGAAGGCCTGCGAAAGCGCCGCCGACGCGCTCGCCCCCGAAGAGACGGAGACCAACGCCGACGTTTTCGCCGCGCACCTCATCGCCAGCCGCTCCGCGCAGGAAGCCTGCGACCAGGCGGACGAACTGGTCTCCCTGGCCGAAGAAGCGAATCGCGAAATCCGCCGCTGAAACACGCGGCGGACAGTTTTTAGAAGGAGGAGTCTCACCATGAAGGAAAAATCCAACGCCACGCTCCGCCGCGCAGCCTCTCTGCGCTGCCGCACCGACGCCGCCATCGAACGCCTGGGAAGGAACATCTCCTGCTACGAGCGCGGGTACATCACCGCCGGGGAGCTCCTGCGGGAGGCATCCGACGCTGCGGACCGGGCAGGAAATCTGGAACTCAGCGAGGCTGAGCTCGCCGCCACCGACAGCTTCGGCCGGTCGGTGAACCGCAAGGTGAAGGCGTACCGCGGCTATGCCCGCACCGCTGCCCGCATCGCCATGGGTTTCAAATCGGACGCGGTCTGCCGCCGCAAGGCGCTGGAGCTTGCCCACACGGCGGTAAGGCTTGGAAACCGGCAGATGGCCCGCACCGCCCACGACCTTATCTGGGCCGCTGCCGGCGGTCTGCCCAGCGAGGAAGAGTTCGCCGCCTTCGAGGCCTGCGAGATGCTTTGAAATATCCCCGCCTGACGATGGCCCGGCGGCTCCGGGCCGAAACGCTCCGAGCGTCGCGGGAAGCCCGCAATATCTTTCAAATCGAGGAGGACTTAAAAATGACGGTACGTGAGCTGATGGAGATTCTGGAGATGTTTGACGAGGACGCGGAAGTGAAACTGGCCTATCAGCCCAGCTGGCCCCTTTGCACCGCGGTTGCCTCGGTCAAGAAAAAGGACGGCGTGGTTTACGTCTGCGAAAGCGGATACGGCGGCAACGACTACGCGCCGCACTGCCTCTTCGAAAGCAACGAGTACGTCGACCTTGACGAAGGCGCAGAGGAAGAAGAGTAATCTTCCGAATCGCCCGCCTGACGATGGCCCGGTGGCCCCGGGCCGAAACGCGCCCCGGCGCGTCGCGGGAAGCCCGCAATATCTTTCAAATTGAGGAGGCCCATCATGAATTTCTTCGAACAGGAACTCCGCCGTTTCACCGGCAAGACCACCGCTTTCAAATCCTGCAAGGCGCTCTACGCAGGCCGTGCCTGCTTCATTCCCCTCAGCGGCAGCCGCCGCGCCCGGCTGGAATTCGTCACCAGCGGCGTGGCCGACCAGTATGACGCGCTGCAGGTCACTATCCTCAGCACAACCGATGGCAAAATTGACTGCCTGCGGTTCCGCTTCAGCGATTTCTTCGCAACCCGGAAGGCCGGATGCTCCGGAATCTGCTGCCCGCACATCTGGGTCGACTGCGGCAGGGCCGAGTGGTACGTCGCGCCCACCGCCGCCGAAGTCGCCGCCATCGCCCAGGCCGCCCACGACCACGTCATGCTCTTCGCCTGAGCTTCTGAATCGAGAGGAGGATGTTTATGACTCGCGCATACAAGATTACCCGTCTGCCCGATGGCTACTGCAAGGTGGCCGTCGCCGCCTGGAAAGCCCTCGGCGACCGCGAGCTCTTTGAAATTGAGGGCAAGCTGGTGTTCACCGACGACCTGGGATCTTACATGGAAGGCGGCGACCGCACCGCCTTCTGCGCCGACGAGTTCGACTCCCACGCCGCCTTCGAGAAGTGGCTGCTGAACGCGGTGGCCGAGTGGTGCCGGAACGACCCCCTGATGGCCGACAGCCTCGACCAGTACCTCTGACCCGCCTGACGATGGCTCTCTGGCAGGAGCCGAAACCCCCGCAAGGGGTCGCGGGAGCCACAGCTTCCAAATGAGAAGGAGGTACTATCATGAACCAGAACGATATTAACCGCGCATTCACTGAGAAAGTCACCGAACTGCTGGGCCGGGGCTATCAAATTTACCCCGGCACCATGGGCGGCTCGCAGGGCGAAATCGCCCATGTCGACCTGTACAAGGACGATGAAATCATCCGCGTACTGCTCGACCGCAGCGCCGGGTTCGGCGAAAAGCCCGACGGCGTCCGGCTCATCGTTGGCCGGAATACCGACCGCATCCGCATGAACTGCTTCGACACGCTGGGCAACACCATCTGGAACAGCCACCTGGAGATTCTCTCCGAAATCGAGTTCTGCCAGATTGGCGAGAACTACTACACCGACGCGGAGACCGGCAAGGCTATTCAGGAAAAGCGCCGCGCGCGCTGGGAAGCGCGTCACGAGAGCGTTCGCCGGAACCTGCCCGAAGCTTTCAAATGCGCGGCGCTGAAGTACGTCCAGCGCCAGCCGCGGATGAAGAGCTGCAAGCTCTCGGACGTCACCCGCGTGACCCGTATCAACCGCAGCAGCTGGGGCGAGACCACGCCCGCGCTCTACTGCTATGAGATTGAGGCGCGAGGCAAAGCCTTCCGCCTGCTGGCGCCCCGCAACGACTGACGCTTTGGAATGGAGGTAAGCACATCATGATGGATTCAACTTTTGACCTCCCGGCCTTTCTGCTGGGCAAGCTCTACGACAACATGGACTGGGACAATGGCTGGACGCTTTCGGACGCCATCGCCCTGGCCGAGGACATTCGCAGGTACGACGGTATCGACTGCGACCCGCAGGAAATCTATGAAATCATGCAGGAATTCCACGAGCAGGACGCCGATGGCGAAGCCTGACCCGCCTGACGATGGCTGGGAGGGGCCCAGCCGAAACGCACTCCGGCAACTCGGCTGGGCGCGTCGCGGGAAACCCGCAGGAGCCATGCTCCTGAATACGATGGGAGGTTATCACCATGAAGTACATTCTTACCTGCAGCGATTCCATACAGGCTATGGCCCGTGAGAAAATGACTGTTACCGCCGACACGCTTGACGAAGCATGGGAAAAGGCCAGGCGACGCTTCGTCAGAAAGTTTCACACCCGAAAGATGTATGTCGCCATCACCGGAGTGGAACATATCAGCGACTGACCCGCCTGATGATGGCTCTTTGGCAGGAGCCGAAACCCTGCCGCGCAAGCGGCACGGGTCGCGGGAGCCATGCTCTCAAATACACATTCGGAGCGTGTATGACATTCTTGCTACAGCCACAGCTCTGATCGCTTTGAAATGGAGGTGCTCATTATGCGCAGAACCATCCGAAAGACCTTCCTGCTGGAAGGCGAAACCGTGACCATGAAGTATGTCAAGCAGCTCTGCGGCGAGGAACGCTATGGCCGTATGATTGAGGACGCGAAGAAGAAATTCTTTGCCGACCCCACAGTTGACCTCTGCTATCCCACGCCCGCAGGCTATCTGACCATCTGGTTCCAGCTGGCCTGACGCTTTTAAATCGCCGCCGCAGGGCGGCTTTTCTCTTGTGGCTACGTTCTATGAACGCAACGTTTGCCCCTTTGTCGGGTAGTGTGTTCATGCACAGCTCCAGGCTGCTTCCAAATCCAGCTGTGCCATTCCTCCATCTTCGGGGCAGGAGAGACGCAAAGCGTAATCAGTCTGCAGACGTTCCATGGCACGCCGGGCAGCGGTAAATTGCCGCTGCGCTTCCAAGTCAAGAAGAGAAACGCTGTACAGCCGTTTCATACGCTGATCTGCCAGTAATTCATTGCGGATGTGTATTCGAGTCAGATAAACGTAATGGATGCTATCATCCGTAAGCTTCTGAACCGCAATATAAAACCGATCAATCCATAGCCAGTAATACGCTCCCTGGCAAATCTGCGTAATGGGGATTTTTTGTTTCAGCGTCCGGTACAGCTTTTTGCGCTTTGGAATAGAGACGCCCAGCTGCTCGGCCAGGGCGAGGGCGTAAGCAATCACTTCGTTTGTATCCAGTGGCTCCCGATTAGGCCGTCCTGTGCGCAGAACGGTGGGCGCTCGGGCCTGATGAGTTTCTTTCATGGTCATTCCTCCAATAAAAAAGAGCAGCCGGTCCTTCGTCCGCACTGCTCCTGAATCGAATCGCGCTTTGTGTTCATCTGATTTTGACAGCATACATCATAACACAGGTGGATATGGACATTCAAGGACATTTCAGGACACTTTGAGCCGGAATTCGAAAATGCTGCAGGCCACGGCCATGAAGACGGGTTACATGGCGGACGCTGTAGCCCGTTTCCTGCGCAATTTTCTCCCATGGCTTCCGCGAAAAGTACCGCAGTTCCAGAATCAGGCTCTCATCTGGATTAAGCATCTGCGCGAGAGCTTCCCTGGCCTCCGCTTTCAAATCTACAAGCTGATCAATGTCATGGCTGATTTCTTCTTCCAGATCGACAATTTTGCAAATCGTATTTTCCATGCGCTTCAGACTTGGAGAATCAGACCGCGGCATATCCGACAGCGTAGCGGTCGCTTTGGTTGCGCTTTCACGTAATTGCAAGACCTGTTCCAGCTTGCAGTTGATTCGTTGGTCGATATAAAACACCTGAGAAAGATACTCCTTGGCCGTCATTCGTTTTCTCCCTTCCAGGGCATTATGCCATCGTGGTATTTATCCGCAATCCTCTGCTGCCTTTGCATGGGCAGCTGATTCAGCTTTCGGTTCACGTTGGATAGATCCTGCGCCTGCTTCCAAATCGGTTTGTAGAAGGGGCAGACAGCATAGCCTGTGCATTCTTCGCTCGTCAGTGCGACGCATTTCCCGTTGCGTCTGTGCGCAAAGCATCTTTCGTTCATCATTCCCTCGCTTTTAAATCCGCACGCTCAATTACGCGCTTTACATCTTCAACGCTCTCTACGCGGCAGGCAATCCCGCCTGCACGGTTCATCTTTTCAATGGCACGCTTTTGAAGCTCCGTCAGTCTGCCGCCGGGCAGCTTACATTCCAGACCGATAAACCGGCCTTTATAGCAGCAGATGATGTCGGGAATTCCAGCACAGCCGTAGGGCCCGCCGTGCTCCTTCCAAAAGAAAACGTCGCTGCCCAGCGACGAAAGGTACTTTTTGATCGCAGCCACAATCTCTCTTTCCAACATATCACTTTACCTCCTGAATCCGTGCTTTGACCGCCGCCAGCAGTGCGTTCTGATCCGCCGCTTTCTCATGCAACGCCCGCATGACCTGTTCGTCCATGGTGCCCTTCACCACCAGATGGTGAACGACCACCGTTTCCTTCTGTCCCTGCCGCCACAGACGGGCATTGGCCTGCTCGTACAGCTCCAGCGACCAGTTCAGCCCGAACCACACAATGGTGCTGCCGCCATGCTGCAGGTTCAGGCCGTGGCCGGTGGAAGCAGGCTGAGTGACGGCGACGGAAATTTTTCCCGCGTTCCAGTCCTCCAGATCAGCGGAGGTTTTCAGCTCCCGCACGCCGTTGGGATTCTCCGGGGCGTATTTTCCAAAGCGCTGCTGAATGCGGGTCAGATCATGCTGGTAGGCGTACATCACAAGCACAGGCTTTCCGTTGGCTGCCTCGATGAGATCCTCCAGCGCATCCAGCTTCTTGTCGTGAATGACGCGGATGTTGTGGAATTCATCGTATACTGCGCCGTTGGAAAGCTGCAGCAGCTTGCCCGCCAGCGTGGCGGCGTTCAGCGCCAGCACATCGCCATCTGCGTATGGAAGCAGCATGTCCCGCTCCATCTGCCGGTACAGCTTTTCCTCCCGGAGCGAGAGCGTCAGCTCCACAATGTTGTCAATGCGTTCCGGCATCTGCAAATGGTCTGCCGCCCGCATGGACACGCAGATGTCTCCCAGCTTTTTGTAAATCTGCTCCTCCGCGCCGGGCTTCAGTTCGTGCTTGTAGGGCAGCCAGCTGTTTGGGGTAGTGAAATAGAGATCGAGGTAGCTGCGCATGGTTCTGCCCAGCCGCTGACCCCGATCCAGCAGGAACACCTGCGGCCACAGATCCTCCAGACCGTTGGGCGCGGGTGTGCCGGTCAGCCCCACCACGCGGGAGAACTGCCCCAGCACCTTCTTCAGCGCCAGAAAGCGCTTCGCCCGGCTGTTCTTGAAGGACGAAAGCTCGTCGATCACCAGCATATCAAAGGGCAGCTTTCTCCCGGCGTAGTGCTTGACCAGCCATTCCACATTCTCCCGGTTGATGACGTACAGTTCCGCCTTGCGGGACAGCGCGGCGACGCGTTCCCTGGGCGTACCGAGAATGCGTTCCATCCGCAGCCCTTTCAGGTGCTCCCACTTGGACAGTTCACCGATCCAGGTATCCCGCGCCACTCTAAGCGGGGCAATAATCAAAACGCGGCTCACCTCGTAGCTGTCGTACAGCAGATGCGAGATGGCCGTGAGCGTAATAATGGTTTTCCCGAGGCCGCAGTCCAGAAATAAAGCACACTGCGGCTTCTCCTCCAGAAAGTCCACGCAGAACTTCTGGTACGGGTGCAGATCCTTTTCACCCGGCAAAATGAACCTCCTTCCTGCACCGGACAACGTGCCGGCGACTGATAGACTGATAACGTATAGAAGTACTGAGCAGATACCTTATGTGGCAGCAAACTTTGGCGTTAGCATTCCACACTTTGCAGGCTCATGAGGGATCAGGGGAGAAAACGGGCAAAAGAAAGGCTGACAGCAAAGAGCCGCCAGCCTTACAACGTTAAATTCTGAAACGTTGCGTTGTATTCTCCCGCGCGCGCGTACAGGCATTCGGGCATATACGCGCTCATTTTCTCTTTTATCCCTCTTTTTTCAAATACTCATATAGAGAGATAGCAACCAGGCAATTCTGCTAAATCTCTTCCTATTATATGAGCCCTGTTTGCTTCACCGTCGCTATATGGATTGCCTTTGGCAATGGCACCCAAACCTTAGTATGCGTTCTCCGAAGCGCAACCGTCTGGCAACGCGTCCACACGAACAAAGCAACGCTGCGTCCCGTAAGGCGCGCGCTTCAGAGAGGCGTTCCTGTTTCCGCTGTACTTCTCCCAGCCGCCGATCTTCATCAGCATACCGAAAATGTCATAAGTGTCGGAGCGTTTGATTGTGGAAGGGTCTTTTCCGAAGCACTCCGCCCAGATCTCCACGGCGCAGACGGTTGTGCGCTGGATGGTTCCCGTGCGGTTACCGCCTGTGAACTGATCTCCGCGCAGGAAGCCCCGGCGCTCCGCCAGATCCATCTTATCCCAATCCTCCGGCAGCAGCGTGTTCAGGTATTCCGCGATCATGCCCTCGCGGACGTCGCTCTCCAGCGCAGCCGTCTGCTCCATCTCCGCCTGTTTTTCTTCTTCGGGCGTCAGGAACAGCTTCTCGCCATTCTTATACAGCTGCCAGGCTTCTGCCCACAGCTGCGGTACGACGCTCTCCACTTCCCATGGGCGATGCGGCGAATTGGCCGTGCAGGTCACCGGCCAGAAGCGGCGGTTGCCGGTCACGTCGCGCAGAAAACCGTCGCCGTTGTTCGTGCTGCCCACGATGATGCACTGGCGGGGATGATCCTCCACGCTGTAGCCGTAGGAATGCCGAAACTTATCGTCCTGTCGGGTGATGAAAGCCTTGACCGTTTCCACGTCCATTTTCTTCAGCCCTGCCAGTTCGCCCAATTCCAGAATCCAGTAGCCCTGCAGCTTCTCCGGCGCGGCCTTATCCTTCATGTCGCTGATGGTCAGGCTGTCGGAAAACCACTTGCCGCCCAGCTTGGCAAAAAAAGAACTCTTGCCCATACCCTGCGGCCCGTTCAGCACCACCACGCTGTCGAACTTGATCCCCGGCTCATAGATGCGCGCTACGGAGGCGACCATCATCTTTCTGGCGATGGCTCGGATGTACAGCGTATCCGGGCTGCCCAGATAATCGACGAACAGCGTGTCCACCCGGGGCACGCCGTCCCAGGCGGGAAGGGATTCGATGTAGTCCCGGACAGGGTGATAGCTGCGCTCAGCCGCAATCGCCAGCAGGATGCTTTTCAGTTTGCTGGGCGTGTACAGATTATAGACCCGTTCCAGATAGATCTGAATCGCGCCCAGGTCGGATTCGTTCCAGCCGGGCTTCAGCTGCGTCCAGGGAAGCGTGGTCTTGCCGCCCGCATCCCTGCGGATGTCGATGCCACTGCGATGAATGTTGTAGGCGATGTCCTTCAGCTTGGGATCGTTGCGCAGAATGAGAGCAAGGTTGCCAAGGGTATCCTTCACGCGCCCCTGCTTGTCGATTTCCAGCGCGTCCTGCCAGTTTTCATCTGAAGCATTGCCCGCTGAAACGGAAGCATTATTCTCGGTATCCAGATCACCGAATTCTTCCATGGCCTGCGCGCTGCGCTCCTCAGCCAGCTGGCGTTTCGTCGCTTCATCCTGCGCGGCGTATTCCTGCATCCGCCTGATGGAACTCTTCTCGTCGCCCACCGAAGAACCGCCCGGCGTGAACAGATGCCAGCGCACCAGATCAAAGGCGTTGCACAGCTTACCGCCTGCGGGATCGGTGGCGTGATGAGAAAAGGCGTACTTATCGTCGTAAACCACCAGTCCGCCCGTGGTGCTGCCGCCGATGAATGTATATCGATCATCCTGTTCGGTAGGCGTATAGCGGTCAGAGAGAATATGCGTCAGCACGTTGGTGATGGAATGCGCCCGGCAGAATGCGCCGATGATCCCGCGCTTTTCAGTAGGGTCTTCCTGCTTGCCGGCAGTGTGCCGGATGCGTTCCTCCACCGGCTGCGTCGTGGGCCAGAGCGAAGCGTCCCGCCAGTCCGCATAGGTCTTCAGCACCTCGTCCGGATCGAGAAAAGGCGCGTCCTCGCAATGAAAGAAGAACGCGCCGTCCTCGGGCGTGCTGGGCCAGTACATGAGCCGTGCCGGTTCGAAGGTGGTGGGATCGAAGCGCGAAAGTCCCAGATCATCTGCAATGCGGCGGGACACCGCGGCATATTCATCCGGCGTAACCGTGCGCGTAAGCGGGATAATAAGCCGCAGGCGCATCTTTTCCGGGGTGTGGCTGTGAGTAGAATAGAGGGCGTAGGCGTTGATAAACGTCATGTCCAGATCGTCCATGAGGCCGGGATCGGCGTTGTCCGCGTCCAGGCACAGCATACAGCGATTGACCACGCTGGCATTATTGCGCTTGCCGTTTTTCAGATACCCGCCGACGAAGCCGCCCACGTCCTTGATCGTATCTCGCTCGCCCTTGGGCAGTGCGGCATATTCGGCCACCGTTTCCCTGGTGCGGGTTGTGGTGGCAAGTTTGTCCAGAAACTCGCTCCAGAGCATCTCTTTGTTCTGCCATTGGGACGCTTTCCGGCTCCTGCCAATGGCGATCAGGAGCTTGCAGTCATACTTCACCTGCATTTAGAATCCTCCTCAGTCTTTTCGATAGTAAGCGCATTCGTACCCATCCGCCCGCAAAGGCAGATCTTTCGCCCAATCTGGCGCAATTGCCATGAGCCGACAGGCTTCTTCCAGAGAGCCTTGACCAGTGGGCTTTTCAATGACCGCCTCATCGTGGACGTGGAACACCACGGGATAACCGTTCTTCTCCAGCGTCAGCAGCGCGTGAGCCAGAATATCCCGCGCAATGGCCTGCGTCGCGTTTTCCGCCAGCTTTCCTCCGAAGGTCTCCTGCACGACCATCTGTCCAGCCGCATTGGGCGCATAGTAACCGATGGCGTCGCTGCCGAAGCCGTTCTCTGTGAAATGCGGAGACTGATAGCAGAGATTTCGGCCGGAGGGCAGGCGCATGAACATCTTATCATCCTGCCAGTAGAGGGTCACTTTACCGACGTGTGCAGAAGTTTTCCTGCGAATGACCGTCCGTGCCGCGCGATCCAACGCACTCCAGAACGCCACGATATTGGGATTGGCGGCGCGCCATGCGTCTACCAGCGGCTGCATTTCCGCCTCCGGCATCTTTGCGCCCATTGCCTTCAATGCGCCAACTCCGCCGCCGTAGCCACAACTGAGGGTAGCCTGTTTCCCTTTTTGCCGATACGCATAATTTGGGTTTCCTTTGATGATGCTCTCCTGCGGAACATGAAACATGCGACTGGCAGTCGCTTCGTAGATTTTGCCTTTGCCGCGAAATTCCTCCAGCACCCATTCTTCGTTTGCCAGCCATGCCAGCACGCGCGCCTCGATGGCGGAAAAGTCCGCCACGAGAAAACGGCATCCATCCTTCGGGATGAACGCCGTGCGGATCAGCTCCGAGAGCGTACCGGGAACGGAAGCAAAGAGCGCATCCAGCAGTTCTTCATCGCCACTCTTTACGATCTCCCGCGCCAGCTCCAGGTCAGGCAGATGGTTCTGAGGGAGGTTTTGTGCCTGCACGAGCCGCCCCGCCCATCTGCCTGTACGGTTGGCCCCATAGAATTGCAAAAGCCCATGTACGCGCCCGTCTCTGCATACACATCGAGCCATGGCCTCGTATTTTTTGACGCTGGTTTTGCTTAGTTCCAGTCGTAGGTTCAGCAGTTCAGAAACAATGCCATCCGTCTGTGCCGCCTTTTCCTGCACGATCTTCTTGGCGAGGCTCTCCATGGGCATGTCCTGATCTGCCAGCCATGCCTTTAGCTGATTTACGCTGCCGGGGTTTTCCAGCCCTGTCAGTTCCTTTGCCCGCTGACAGGCTGCTTGCGAAAATGCCGCATCGACCGCGATGGCGTTTTTGACGAGCTTCTTATCCACGCGCACACCCCGGTCGTTGATCTGCTGATCCAGCGCGTACAGTTCCCATTCCTGTTCAGGCAGAGGATACTTCTCCAGCGCCTTTCGAATGGCACGCTCGGTTTCCACATCCTGGGCGTTGTATTGTTTGTACACTGCCCATTTTTCAGGTGCGTCGGCAGGCAGGTTTCGCGTTCTGCCGCCGTTAGTTTTGGTGGGCTTGCAGGGGACGGAGAAATAGCGGATGAGGTCCTTGCCTTCCTCCATTTTCTTTTCCGTCGTGCCCAGAGCAACGGCTGCATCCGCCAAGCGCCCCGGCAGCGTCAGGTACGCCGCCATGACCATGGTGCAGCGCCACTGATGCGGATCCAGCCAATGCCCCAGATAGCGCGACAAGCATACGCGCTCGAACTGCGCGTTGTAGGCGGCCTTGATAATATTGGGATCTCCCAGTGCAGAAATTGCTTCTTTTGGAAGCGTTTCACTGCTGGCAAGGTCAATGGTCTGTACAGGTTCATCATCGAAGGCATAGGAGAACAGAAGAATCTCGAAATCCGGTGCGTCACAGTAGCGATATACGCCGCACTTGGGCAATGGCGCCGAGCTGTAGGTTTCAATGTCGATGCCCATGAGAACGAGCATAACGCTCACCTCCCAAAGACCGCCCACGCGATATAAGCGTGAGCGGCCTGAGTCCGATGCTGGAAATCAGTCGAGGAAATCATCTGCGTCATCATCGTCCAGCGCGTCGAATTCATCCTCGGCGCGGACGCGGCCATTCAGCGGCTCGCCGTCCTCCCAGAACTGGATATTGAACAATCCCGCTGCAATGCCGCGGTTGCCGTTGGCATTGAAGGGATAGAAGTTGATGGAGGCGCGGATATAGCAGCCGGAGTAGATCGCCAGCGGATCGGTGATCTTCACGCGCTTGCGGTCGACCACGCCGGGCTGTTCCTGACTGGTGGCGTTGATGAAATAGCTGTCCGCGTAGGCAGGATCCTCCGGGCGATCCACGTCGCCGTCGCGCAGGGGCAGCTTCAGGTTCGAAGGAATCTTACCGCCCCACTTGGGCACGCCCTCCTGCCTGGCCTGTTCAATGGCTTCCCTGATTTTCCCGACCGTCACGGTATCGCTCTTGGGGATGATGAGGGAGCAGCTGTACTTGGGTTCGCTGCCGTTGATGCTCTGGGGCTCGAAAACGTGAACGAAAGACGCGCGAACCTTGCCGGTGATGACTTTGATGGACATGGTGTTTTTCCTTTCCGCCCGTATATGGGCATTCAATTAAAAGTACTGATAGAACAGAAATGCTTCTTATAGTTGTCGCTGAGGTTATTCCTTGAAATCACCCGCCGCGTCAGAATACGGCTTGCGGGGATCGGTTTCGGGAACGAGCGTCGGCGCGCCCTGGGGTTTGACGACGTACCTGCCCAGCACCTCGCTGAACTTCTTTCTGCCCAGCCGCTTTTCCAGATCGCCAACGCCCAATAACGTGGTCTTGTAGATGTCGGTGTAACCCGCTTCGGTCGCCGCCTTGATGACCTCCGCTTCGCTGGTGTATTTGCGCACCGTGCGCCCGGCGACCAGCTTATAGCCCGGCCAGTGCTTTCCGTCTACCGCTTCCTGCGTTGCATAGGCCATGAGATCCTGTACCCAGCTGTTCAGGCTTTCCGCCACGGACAGGATGTCGGCAATTTCCTCATCCGAAAGCAGGTCGGGCTGCTTGAAGTCCCGCTCTGCCAGGCGCATATGATATTCGCTGCGCTTCCGGCAGGTATAACGCGCCTTGCAGAAGCGGCACCATTCGCCGGCGCAGAATTCGCCTTTGCCCGCATAGGCCAGGAGCGCTTTGGGGCGCACCTCCATCTCTGCCCAGCGCAGCAGCTCGTTCGCCTCCATTTCGTAGGAGGACAGGTTGTTCAGCCGGGGCTGTACGATGGTCATGCGCACATGGTGGATGTCGTAGAGCGAATCAAATTCCAGCAGCGCGCCCAGGGCATAGAGCATGAGCTGACTGTTGCGATTGGCGTCTACTCTTACGCCGCGACCGCCCTTGAAATCGATTACCTCGATCACGCCATCCGCCACGATGACAATGTCGCCGGTTCCGAAGCCCTCCGGCACGTACTCGCTGTAATCCAGCCGGTGCTCCACCATGATCAGCGGATCAGGACAGGAGGAGCGGACCGCCTCGATGGTTTCAACGCAGAAGGCGACGTATTCATCCGTGACGCTTTCGGCCTCGTCCGAATAAAACTCGCTGTCACGATGTTCCGCATACTGCGCTTCCACACCTTCCATAGCCATATCGCCCAGGTAGCGGTGCAGCTTCAACTCGCACAACTCATGCAGATACGTGCCCTCTTCCGCATAGGTCGAAGGCTTATCCTCGAACTGCTCGGAGAGCTTGACCGAAGGCGGGCACATCATCCAGCGGTGGGAAGAGGAAGCGTTGAGACGGGCGTGGGCGCGGCTGGTGTGCTGAATTTCACTCACAGTGCAGCCACCTCGTTTTTAACGGCTTCATACTGGCTTTCCTGAAGCTCGGTGAGCTTCTTCACGCCGTACTTTGTGAGAATCGCCTTGATCCTTGTTCGATTCTCCGGAGTGGAACGCGCCGCGATAAAGGCGCGCAGTTCTACGATGGTCAGCTTCGGTTCTGCAACAGGGGGCGCTGCGTTCTTCGTTTTTTCATTGTAGGGCGTAAAGCCTTCTGAAACCTCGGTGCTGCTCGGCACGCTCTCCTTTTGGAACGGCTCGTTCATGATAGATTCTTCGCTCTCGCCAGCAGCCTTGCGTCTGGCCAGCTGCTCGGCACAGTCGTCTACAATGGCCTGCATACTGTCCGCCATGGCGCGGGCATGGGTGGCGATGTCCTTAAGCATTTGAATGTGAAGGGTCATAGTCATTCTCCTTTCCATGCGTTCATGATGTTTCTTCTTGTTAATCGTAATGAATGACCTGTGTCCGGGAACACTGCTTTTTTACTGCCTTCGGATTTCTTTTTGCCTTGCCGGGGCGCATGACGCTGCGAAGGGCGAAAAAGGCTGTCGGGTCGGAGTAGCCCTCAGAATTACGGTAATGCAGCGGTTCGTTGTCGGCGTTCAAAAAGGGGCATTGGGCGCGCTGTTCTTCATCCTTCTGCCATGGGCAGCTGGCGCTCCGGGTGCAATCCATACAGGAGGCTTTCATATACTTGCTGCCATCCTTTCCGTCAGCTGCCGCCAGCCGCTTAGAATGTGCGCCAGGATGTAATCCGCGCCGCGTTTAATCTGCTGCCAGATCCATACTGGTTCAAATGCAATGGCGTCGTCATCGGCCCAAATGTCCGTGATATACCACACGCCCTGCATCCTGCGCAGCAGCAGGTAGACGCCGTTCTCATAGCAGACTTCCTGGCAGCCTTCATCCAGCTCCGCGCCTGCGGCTTCGTGCGCTGTCAGGTAGGCTGCCAGTTCGTATCGGAGAATGAATCCCCGAATGAACCGTGCGCCCAGGTTACGGTTGAGCCCAATAAACTGCCGCCAGCCGGAGCGGGTGAAATCCACCTGCGCCTGTTTTTTAATGCCGTGTTCATTGCTCGTAAACATAAAGATGACCTCCCACTCAATCTTGAAACGGCAACGAACTGCATAGATTCAGACGGGCAGACCTGCTACGTATACAGCTGGAATACTTTCTTTCATTCCACTGCTGCGCCTGTTGGTCATAACCTTCTTCTTGCGTTACCGTGTTTCTGATTTTGTGGGTGGCCACCTCACGAGCATTATGATAGCGGATTAAAATGCAAATGAACAGGACGAATAATGTCCAGTTAAAAATTGCAGTTTTTTGCTTGAAGGCTCAGAAAACCAATTGCTTTTGCAATTCGGGCTCAAAGTCATGCAATACAGACAATTTTAGAGGCTTTGAGGGACAATTTGAGGCTTTGCTTTTCAGAGATAGTGGACATTTTTTGTCCACCTTGTAAAAAACTTTTTTAAAGTTCGTTCACGACCTTGCTCGACGGTTTCCTGTGAAAAAGATGATGCGGCGTATTGATTCCCAAAAATCAAAAAAGGCCGGCACATCGCAATATATACGACGTGTCGGCCTGTATTTGAAGCGTTTATATGCTCAGGCAATCAAGCTTTCTGGCGGTAAGGTAGGCATTCGCCTTTTCGACGCCTTCGCTCCAAAGAACTTTCAGGATATACTGCAGGGCAAGATGACGACGATTGGATTCGCTGAGCCGGATATATGCCCTGTCCAGCAGCAGTGTGCTGATCCAATCCGGGAGGCGCCAGGTCAATGCGAGCAGTACAATAAAGTCCGCGGTGATTTTACGATCCGGCTCTTTCAGCCAGCGCTGCAGCGACTTGCAATTCACATTGAGCTTTTCCGCAATCGTTTCGCGCGTATCTCCGTTTTTCTTCATCAGCATATCAAAGGCTTCCAGAAAAGAATCCGGAAAATTGCGCTTAAACTGCTGTTCCGCATCGATCTCATCCAGTTCCCTTTCGTTGATTAAATCCTCCAGATAGAACAGCGTTCGCTTTACATAATCCGGGTCATAGTTCATTCGTCCAAAGATATACCGGCTGACGTTTTTCTGCTCGTAGATTCGGATAAAGCGCAGGCAGCACAGATCTATGCACTGAAGCGCCAGGGGAGTCAGTACATAGCCATAGGGAGTCTGTTCTGCAAACCGCGGATCGTTGCGCACAATATGCCCATTGGCATAGACATATTTTCCGCTGTCCAGCAGTTCCCTGAAATCCGCGTTCTTTTCATACAAGCCTCCCGCTGTGATCCTGCTAATATTGAAGGTATGCTCATCCTTACGGAGGGAAGTCTCATCAAAACTGTAGGGCCGAATTCTGTGCCGGTCTACATAGTTAAGCGCTCCTTTGGCATGAACATGCCCCATTTGGATCATACGGGCGCGCACACGAAAATGCGGCAGACTGAGTTCCTCTGCAATTGCCAGTCCGATCTGCTCGTACTTTTCGCCTTCATGCGCGTAGGGGTTGAGCATGCGGCATTTTTCCGCCAACAGTCCCCGCATAAAAGTCAGGGGCATCAGCAGTCCATAGGCTCCGCGATCCGCCTGCTTTTCCATCCAGTATACAGGATTGCTGGTTTTTTCTCCATCCTCGGGATGTTCTATTTCCTGCGTCTCCATGCGCCAAATATCATTGTGATGCATCTCCTGCAGGCGGAAGCACAGATAGTGTTCATAGTAATGGATGCACTCATGAAGGATATTGAAATCCGAATACTCCTTTTTGATATTGCTCGTATTGATCACGATGGTATTGGCAGGAATTTCTCTGATTTCGGGCTGTTTTCCTTTTTCCGCGATCTCGATCTGATCATCAACCAGGAAGAGAATACTGTCCACCTCTTCATGCTTATGAAGCGGCAAATGTAGAATGGATAACCCCATCGCTCCGGCCAGCATTTCAGCCTTACGCAGTTCCGGGTGATCCAGCGCGCCGGGGATACAGGCTGCCCAGATGTTTTCAGCTTCCATGTCGATTTTCGCCGCAGTAAAATATGGGATAAGAAATGGGCTCAGCAATGTCATGCCGCTTCGCTCCGGGCCATCCTTCACTGAGGTCAGCTCTTCTATTGTGCCGGTCAGCGGTCCGGGCTGCTCGGCAGAGAACCAGAAGCACAGATATCCGTGCCATTCCCGTTTTCCCTCTGCAGTGCTGAACAGCAGGGTCACGCTGACGTCCGCCCAAAAGTTGAGCCGGTCCATGCGCCAGTAATTCACGCCCTTGAAGGTGCATACTTCCCGTTTGATCGTCCTATTGGTGAAAGAAAACCCAACAATCCGTTCCAACATCCCGCTGCGCAGGCTGTTATTGAGGTAAGCATACATCTGCAGCCGGTAATGCGCAAAAAGGTACTTTGTCATCGATACGACAACCGGCACGATCATTTTCTGGCTGCCGTCTACCGCTGTATTCGGCTGCGGCGCAATGCCATCTGAGCAGTTCTCGATCTCCGGCTGTGTGTTCTCATAAATATCATTTTTCCTTGCAATGGGAACGGAACTTCTGACAAGTTCAGCGTCTTTGCATTCTTTCAGGCACACGCGCATTTTACCTCCTGCACCATGGTACTCCCAGCTCTTGCGTTCTTTGCTTTGCATTTATTCTACAGGGGATTATACGCGGTGTCAAGCGTAAATCACACTTTGTGTGATATTTTAATGTTGCATTTAATAATATGTTGTGCTACAATGAGAGCAACAGAGGATACTGCTGTGATTTTTGAACGCTGAGCATCCTGCTCAGGCAGCAGTAATCCCGCCCTCAGGAGGTACGATGATGACCATCAGCAGATTACCGAGCGCCCCGGCTGAGCCCAAAGCCGCGTATGCCTTTGGCGATGTAATCCGCAAATACCGCATCCGCGCAAAATACAATCAGCGGGAGCTTGCAAAGCTCATGGGGGTAAACCAGAATAGTATCTGCAACTGGGAGACAGACAAGCGGCTGCCGGATGCACAGACCCTGCGCAGGCTCTGCATGCTTCTGGATATCCCGTTATATGAGTTCTTCGGCATGGAGGACAGGCACAGCGGACTGTCCGAGCATGAGCAGCGCCTTCTGGACTTTTACCGTTCTCTGGACGATAGTGGGAAAGAAGACCTCGAGACCTTTGCGGAAGCCATGAGCGGCAATGTTCACAAGCGGAAGCTCCGCCTGGCGCTGGAGCGGATGAACAGCGTAAAGGATCTTGGACGCGCAGCGGCCGCGGGCGACGGCGCCGATTGGGAGGATCATCCCGAGAGCGAAGCATGCGTTCTCTATAACAGCCATGCAGTTTCCGAAGCTGATGAGATCATCACGGTCTGCGGCCAGAGCATGGAGCCGCAGTTTCATGATGGCGACCGGGTTCTGGTGCAGTACTGCTCCGAGCTCAGCTATGGCGATATTGGTATTTTCTATGTTCCAGGCATGGGCGGCGTGATCAAACAGGTGGCTCATGATCGTCTGCACTCGCTGAATCCGGACTTCGACGATATCTTTCCCTATGAAGACGGCGCAAAGGTCATTGGACGGGTGCTGGGAAAGATCACGGCGGATATGGTTCCCGATACGGCTGATCGGGCGCTGTATCTGGAAGCGCGCGAAAGCCGCTGATTCCGCTGGGGAGGGTTCTTATGAAAGGTGTAAAATCGTTAAAAGCACAGCGCCCTCCGCATATGGAGCGTATCTATGTGAAGGTTAATTCTGATTTTGACGCCACGGGCTATATGCAGCCGCGCTCCATTACCTGGGCGGATGGCAGAACCTTCAAGATTGACGCCATCAAGGATTATCGCCCGGCGGCGTGCTACCGGCAGGGGGCGGAGGGATCCTGCTATACGGTGATGATCAAAGGCCAGGAACGCCGCCTGTTCTTTGAATGGACAAACGCATCCTTTGCCAGCCGGGTTGCCCGCTGGTACGTTGAAGCCGCGGCAGAAGCAAACTGATTGATAAAAAGAAGGAGGAACGGTACGCATGGCGGAAAAGGTTCGGCAGTATGTGGCCATCGACGCCAAGAGCTTTTACGCCAGCGTAGAATGCGTAGAGCGCCATCTGAATCCCCTGACGACCAATCTGGTCGTTGCCGACGAGAGCCGGACGGAAAAGACCATCTGCCTGGCCGTATCGCCTTCCCTGAAAGCCCACGGCATTCCCGGCCGGGCGCGGCTGTTTGAGGTGATCCAGCGTGTGGAGCAGGTCAACCAGGAAAGGCTGAAGGCCGGCATCCGTGCCGGGGCGATACAGCGCAATCCGGAAACGCAAAAGTATCAGTTCTCCGCTGCCTCTTTCGACGCGGAAGCCATTGAAAAAGACCCGACGCTGGAGATTTCCTACATCGTCGCGCCGCCGCGGATGCGCCTGTATGAGGAATACAGCAGCCGGATCTACGCCACTTATCTGAAATATGTCTCGTCGGAGGACATCATCGTCTATTCCATCGATGAGGTTTTTATCGATGTGACGAATTACCTGCGTACCTACGGCATGACGGCGCACGAGCTGACCATGACGATGGTGCGCGACGTTTTGTACAATACCGGCATCACGGCAACGGCGGGCATTGGCACCAATCTTTTTCTGGCCAAGATCGCCATGGATATCGAGGCCAAGAAGTCCAAGCCCGACAGGGACGGCGTGCGCATTGCGGCGCTTGATGAAACGGCCTTTCGAGAAAAGCTCTGGACGCACCGCCCGCTGACGGATTTCTGGCGCATCGGCAGAGGCATCTCCAAAAAGCTCGAAGCGATGCGCCTTTATACACTGGGCGACGTGGCGCGGGCCTCTCTTGATCCGGTCAGCGAAGACAAGCTGTATAAAACCTTTGGGATCAATGCGGAGCTGATCATCGACCACGCATGGGGCTGGGAGCCGGTGACGATAGCTGATATCAAGCAATACCGGCCGTCCACCAACAGCATTTCCTCCGGGCAGGTATTGCAGTGCCCCTATGATTTTGAGAAAGGGCGGCTGATTGTCCGCGAAATGACGGAGCTGCTGGTGCTGGATCTGGTTCGAAAGCATGTGGTCACGAAGCAGATTGTGCTGGATGTTGGGTACGACCGCGAAAGCCTGGAAGGCGATCGCAGCAAAAAATACAACGGGCCTGTGGTGTTGGACCCCTATGGGCGTAAAATCCCCAAGCCTGCTCATGGTACTGGAAACATCGCGCGCTACACCAGCTCCACCCATGCCATTATGGACGCCGTCCTGGACGTATATGATCATGTGGTTCATAAGGACATGCTGATTCGCCGCGTATACATCACGGCCTGCGATCTGATTCCGGAGACAGACATTCCGGAGGAGCAGCCCGAGCAGCTGGACATGTTCACGGATTATGAGACGATGAAGCAGGAAGAGGAAGTCCGGCAGCTTGCCGAAGAAAAGGAGCGCAGGCTGCAGCGTGTCACCCTCGCCATTCAGGATAAATTTGGAAAGAACGCCATGCTCAAAGGCATGAACCTGCTGGAAGGCGGCACCACCATCGAGCGAAACGGCCAGATCGGCGGCCATAAGGCAGGTGACGAATAATGCCAGAACAGAAGAACCCTTACGCTGACATCCTGGCGCTTCCGCACCACCAGGCGGAAAACCGTCCGCATATGAGCATGCATGATCGCGCGGCACAGTTTTCTCCCTTTGCGGCGCTTACCGGCTTCGATGGCGTGATTACGGAAACCGGCAGGATGACAGACAGGAAGATCGAACTGTCCGAAAGTCAGAAGCTCCTGCTGGATCAGAAGCTGACGCTGATTGACGAGGTGATCCAGGATGGATACCATCCTGTGGTGACGGTGGTATACTTCGTGCCGGACGCGCTGAAAGCGGGCGGCTCATATCGAAAGTTCATAGGAAAGGTGCGGCAGGTTGAGCCCGTTGAGCGAAAGCTTGTTTTTCTCGCGGCAAATGAACGCTCCGGTGGCAAAGAGATAGGCATAGACAGCATCCTTGAAATCCATGGAGAATTGTTGGATGATATGGATGAGGTATGATTGTAGGAGGTAATGGATGGCAAAGAAGACGTAACTCGTACAGCTTTGTGATGGGTTATGGAAAATCACGTTTGCTTATTAGAGTGTGTTCACACTATTGACAATAAAGAAATATCTGATATAATGGAGCCATGCAGATAACGCAGGAGCAGTATGAAAAGATAGCGAAGTATCTCCCGAGACAGCGTG
>OLNF01001033.1_pt1 | contig 24473 bp, 16 predicted proteins | sample 1673061 | NCBI WGS metagenome assembly OLNF01 (sample SAMEA3136751, study PRJEB25190) | human gut metagenome
ACCCAGCGCACGTCCTCGCAGGCGGCGATGGCCTCGTCCTTGAAGGACTCCACGGAGCAGAACCACTGGGGGGTGGCCCGGAAGATGATGGGCTTCTTGCAGCGCCAGCAGTGGGGATAGCTGTGGACGATCTCCTGGCTGGCAAACAGGAACCCGGCGTCCTTCATATCCTGGAGGATCACGGGGTTGGATTCCTCGGTCTTCATGCCGGCGTACTTGCCGGCGTAGTCCGTGTGGCGGCCCTGGTCGTCCACGGGGACCACCATGTCCATGCCGTAGCGCAGGCAGGTCTGATAGTCGTCGGCGCCGAAGCCGGGGGCGGTGTGGACGCAGCCGGTACCGGAGTCCATGGTGACGTAGTCAGCCAGCACCAGACGGGAGGTCTTGGGCAGGAAGGGGTGATCGGCCAGCATGTTCTCGAAGAAAGAACCGGGGTGGGTGGCGACGATCTCGTAGCCCTCGATCTTGCCGACCTCCATGACCTTCTTCACCAGGGCCTCGGCCAGGATGTAGACCTCGCCGTTGGGGGCCTTGACCAGGGCGTAGCTCTCGTCGGGGTGCAGGGCGATGGCCAGGTTGCCGGGCAGGGTCCAGATGGTGGTGGTCCAGATCACGAAGAAGAGCTTGCTCTTGTCGAACTCACCCAGCTTGCCCTGGTCGTCGTGCATGGGGAACTTCACATAGACGGTGGTGCAGGGGTCGTCCTGATACTCGATCTCCGCCTCTGCCAGGGCCGTCTCGTCGTGGGGGCACCAGTACACGGGTTTGAGGCCCTTGTAGATGTAGCCGCGCTGATACATGCGGCCAAAGACCTTGACCTCTTCCGCCTCGAAGGAGGGGTTCATGGTGAGGTAGGGGTGGGCCCAGTCGCCCAGGGCGCCCAGGCGCTGGAAGCCCTCGCTCTGCACGTCCACGTAGTGCTGCGCAAACTCATGGCAGGCAGAGCGGAACTCGGTGACAGGCATCTTCTTGCGGTTGAGCTTGTTCTGCTTGATGATGGCAGACTCGATGGGCATGCCGTGGTTGTCCCAGCCGGGGATGTAGGGGGTGCAGTAGCCCCGCATGGCGTGGGAGCGGACGATGATGTCCTTGATGGACTTATTCAGGGCGTGGCCCATATGCAGGTTGCCGTTGGAGAAGGGAGGGCCGTCGTGGAGGGAGAAGCGGGGCTTGTCCGCGTTCTTCTTCAGCAGCTCTCCGTAGACGTCCAGCTTCTTCCAGCGCTGGAGCATCTCCGGCTCCCGCTTGGGCAGACCGGCCCGCATGGGGAAGTCGGTTTTCGGCAGGTTGATGGTTGCGTTGTAATCCTGAGACATGGTTGACTGTTCACTCCTTATTCTCGTAACCCCCCGCTGGAGGCGGGGGAGAATATACTATGTTCTCGTGGGGGGAAGGGATCTCCCCCAGACGGCAACAGAACCTGCCCGGAAATCCGGCCAGGTTCCGTGGTGCAGTTGCGGTTGTTTATTCGATCTCGTAGTCCTTGCCGAACTTCACCTGGTCAAAGACGCGGGTGTCGCCCACGTCACTCTTGGATGCGGGGGCGGCGGGCTGCTCGGCGGGGGTGTCGAAGATCTTGGCCATGGAGGCCTCAATGTCCTGGGCGACCTTTTCCTGCTGCTCCGGGGGTACGGTGACCACCGGGTCCTTGGCCGGGGCGGCGGGCTTGCTGCCGTCGGCGTTGAGGCCGGAAAGGCTGCCGATGTATTTGATCTGGGCTGTGTACAGGTCTTTCAGCTGGCCGATGTAGGTGGTGGTCGAGGCGCGGGCGGCGTTCAGGCGGGCCTGCTCGTTGGCCAGGTCTTTTTTCACCTGCTCCAGCTTGGCCAGCACGGCCTGCTCTTCCTTGGCCATTTCGGCCCGGACGGCCTTGCTCTTTTCCTCCACAGAGGCGGCGATCTGGTCAATGGCGGCCTGCTTTTTGGCTTCGCCTTCCTTCACCATGGCGTCGGCCATTTTTTGGGCGGAGTGAAGGGTCATCCGCATGGCGTCCTCCGTGGCGCGGTATTCCTCTACCTTCTCCACCAGGACCTTCATCTTACTTTTCAGGGAGGCGTTCTCCTGGTACAGCGTGCGGTAATCCTCGATGAGGCTGTCCAGAAAGGCGTCTACCTGAAGCATATTATAGCCGCCGAAGGAGGCTTTCGGAAACACATGGGATTCCGCTTCCTGGGGTGTTAACATGGTCGGTCACTCCTATCCCTATCTTTCTATTTATGGTCCGGCGCGGCCCGGGATCAGACGTACACGCCGTTGTTCTCCAGCTCGTCGATCAGGTCGCCCATGATGTCCACGTTGTAAGGCGTGACGATATAGGTCTGCAAGGCGACCTTCTTGATCTTCCCTTCCTGGGCGTAAGCGACGCCGGAGAGGAAGTCCAACAGGCGGCGGGCCACGTCCTTCTGGGTCTTTTCCAGGTTCAGGACGACCGTGCGCTTGTCCCGCAGGTGGTCGGCCACTTCGGAGGCGTTTTCATACCGCTCCGGCTTGACCAGCACGACCTGTAACTGTGTGGTGGCGTGGATGTTCACCACTTTTCCGCCGCCGGGGTTGCGGCGGGGCGGCTCCTGATACGTGGGGGTTTCCCGGCGGCGAGGGGGCTCGGCCCGGCGGGGCGGTTCCTCCCGGCGCGGGGGTGCCTCGTGTTCGGGTTCGTCCTCTTCTTCGTCCTCGTCCTCGTACAGGTCTTCGTCCTCGTCGTAATCGTCTTCCATATCATCCTCATAGGGATGGGTGAGACGCTTGAGTTCATCTAAGAATCCCATGGTGTGTGTAACCCCCTAAAATTATGTCGTCAATGGTGTGACGGAGCCTCCCTCAGCCCTGGGGGTGCCAGGGGGGACGAGCGCCGAACAGAGCCGTGCCCACCCGCACCATGGTGGACCCACCTGCGATGGCCAAGGGGTAATCTCCGCTCATGCCCATGGAAAGGCAGTCAATATTAGAAACATTATCCCCTAATTCGTTCCGCATGTCAATAAAAAGCTGATAAGTTTCCTGGAAAAATGCTTTGTTTTCCTCCTCAGTTGCGGTGGCGGGGGGGATGCTCATGATGCCGCGCAGCCGCAGGTGGGGGCACTGGAGGGCATGGTGGGCCAGGGCCAGGATGTCGCTGCGCTTGGCGCCGCCCTTGCTGGCCTCGTCGCCGATGTTCACCTCCAGCAGGATGTCCTGGGTGACGTCCAGCTTGGCTGCCTGCTTTTCCACGGCGTCCATGAGATGCTCGGAGTCGATGGACTCGATCATGTCCACTTTGCCCACGACGAACTTCACTTTGTTGGTCTGCAAGTGCCCGATGAAGTGGACCTTAGCCCCCTCATAGGCGTTGTCTTCCAGGTGGGCCACCAGCTCCTGCACGCGGTTCTCGCCGCAGATGGTGATGCCCGCCCGGATGGCGTTGCGAATGGTGTCGGAAGTCTGCACTTTGGTGGCGGCCACCAGGGTGATGTCCTGGGGGTCCCGTCCGGCTGCTTCGGCGGCCTGACGCATGTTCTCCCGCACGGCCGCGACGTTCGCGGCGATGGATTCATAGCTCTTTGTCTCTGGCATGGTTTCAACGTACCACCTTTCCGTCGGTTAGTTCTGCGGAGGCCAGCACCACCTGGTCCCCGTCCCGCAGGATGCGGGTATCTTCTTCGCTCGTGGGAGCGGCTTTGACCAAATAACTCGTGTCGTCCTCGGCCAGGATGGTCACCGGGCGGAACCGGGCCTTCTGGGACACGACCACATAAACGCCCCGCTCGCCGTCCTTCGTGATGCGGAGGGCCTGCTTGGGCACGCGGATGCCCTCGCTGCTGTGGAAGATGACCCGGCCGCTCTCCTGGCGCAGGTCCTCGGCCTTGTCATCGTCCTGGGACGAGCGGAGGACCACCACGACCTTGTTGTCCTGGACCTCCCCCACGCTGTAAACGGTCATGGGGAAGCTCTCGGACAGGGAGTCGAAAAACACGTCCACGCTGTCGCCGTTGTCAAACCGGCCGACGGTATCCCCCGGCACGGTGATGGCGTAATACCAGGCAGCGTTCGTCACCAGCTTGCCGATGACGTTGTCCGCCGGGGTGGGGTCGGTCTGGGCGAAGGCCTCCAGGTCACGGGGGCCTAAGCCCTCCAGCTTGGCGGGGGTCAGGACGGTCTCGTAGCCGTCCACATAGGAGGAGAACAGCCCGGAGACCGGGGCCTGGATGCTGGACGCCTTGGACTGGTGGGCCTGGAGCTCATCATAGCGGCTCTGCAGCTGGGCGGCGGCCTGGGTCATGGCCGTGGTGGCGTTGGACGAGAGCAGATACTCCCGCCGCAGCACCAGCTTGCGGTAGGTGGCGCTCTGGTCCGCCAGGCCGCTGAAGTTCCCGCTGGAGGCGGCCTGCCGCAGGCTCGTCATCGACGAGAGCATCTGCTCCTCCAAAGCCGTGCCAGAGGGAGACTCCGGATAGGTGGCGTACTGCAAGGCGGTCAGATCGGTCTGCACCTGCAGCAGCTCCTCCTGGCTGGCCACGTAGGTCTCGTCCTGATAGACCACGGCCAGGTCCTTCCCCTTGGCGACTTTTTCGCCCTGGCCCCGCAGCAGCTGGACCACGCCGGACGCACCGGACACGGGGACCTCCGAGCGGACCACCCAGCCGGTGGCGTTGACGCTGGTCTCCATGGAATCTGTGTAAGCGACGGTGAATTTATAAGGGTCCCGCATCCCCACCCAAGCCGAGCAGATGAGATACACCACGATGGCGGTGATGGCGATGGGCATGGCGACCTTGGAAAAAATGGTACCTTGTTGTTGGTTCATAGGGTCAGCCTTTCTTGGGCTGGGACCTTGTCCTCAGTTCAGACGGAGAAGAACCCGTCAGAGACAAGGCCCGGCGCTAGTCTGCGTCATCCTCCCAGGACAGGGGCCGTTCGGGCACGACCGTGGAGATGGCGTGCTTGTACACCATCTGCTGCTTTCCGTCGCTGTAAATGACCACCACGAAGGGGTCAAAGCCACGGATCTCTCCCCGGATCTGGAAGCCGTTGACTAAAAAGACGGTGGCGCCCATCCGGCTGCGCCGCAGCTTGGAGAGCAGGGTGTCCTGTAAGTTGCGCTTTCTGGGTTGTACTGCGATCTGTGTCTGTTGCATAGTAGACGCACTCCTTTTCTTTGTGGTGCGTCTATCCTACTCCGTTTTCGTGGAGAAAGTCCGTCGAATCCCGGATGATGCTGGAAATATTTCCCTGCCTGTCCACCTCGATCCAGTGGGCCTTGGGGTTTCGGCGGAACCAGCTCAGCTGCCGCTTGGCGTACTGCCGGGAGCGGAGCTTCACCTCTTCGGCGGCTTGTTGGATGGCATCGGCGTCGCCGCTGGCGACAGCCGGGACCAGCTCCTTGTAGCCGATGGCCTGCATGGCTGTCCCGTCCTTGGGGATGCCGGCAGCCAGCAAAGCCTGAATCTCTTGCACCAGGCCGTGCGCCATCATCTCGTCCACCCGCTGGTCGATGCGGGCATAGAGCGCCTGCCGGTCGGCGTAGGTCAGCGTGATGGTCAGCGCCTCATACCGCAGCGGCACGGCCTGGGTCTCCCGGTTGTGCTGGGAGATGGTCTTGCCGGTGGTGTACCACACCTCCAACGCCCGTAAAATTCGCTTCTCGTCGTTGGGGTGCAGGCGGGCAGCCGCCTCAGGGTCAATGCGTTCCAGGTCTGCCCAGAGCCGGGGAAGTCCCCCCTGGGCCGCTTGCGCCTGGAGCTTGGCCCGCAGGCCGCTGTCCGGCTGGAAGTCAGAAAACGTCTGCCCCTTGCAAAGGGCGTCGATGTACAGCCCCGTTCCCCCGACCAGGATCGGCTGTTTCCCCCGCGCAAAGATATCCTCCACGCAGGCCGTGGCCTCTTCGACATAGCGGGCGACGCTGTAATTCTCGCTGGGGTCGGCCATGGCCATCATGTGGTGGGGCACGCCGTCCCGTTCTTCTGCGGTCGGCTGGGCTGTCCCGATGGGCATCCCGCGGTAGACCTGCATGGAGTCGGCGGAGACGACCTCGCCGCCCAGCGCCTTGGCCAGGGCGACGCCCAGCTTGGTCTTGCCGGTGGCAGTGGGGCCGCAGATGACGATGAGTTTTTTGGACTGGGCCATCTCAGGCACCACCTTTCCTTCGGGATTCGACCTTATTTTACCACCAAATCCCCCGCCTGTCCATTAGCTGCGCTTAAACTGATGCTCCAGCTGCTGCCGGGTCATGGTAACGGCCACCGGCCGCCCGTGGGGGCAGTATTTCACCCGCCCGGCCATGACCTCCCGGACCACCACCAGCAGCTCCTCCCGCGTGTTCTTCTGCCCGCCTTTGATGGCTGCTTTGCAGGCCATGGTGTGCAGCACCGCGTCCCGCGCCGCCTGGGGGTCAGCTCCGGCCCCCTTCAGCAGCTCTCCCGCCAGCTCGCACAAGGCGGCTTCCACTTGGCCGGGCTCCAAATAGTCGGGGATCTCCCGCACCACAAAGGCCCCGCCGCCAAACTCCTCGCAGGCAAAGCCAAACTGCGCCAGCAGGTCCAGGTTGTCCAGCAGCGCCACCCCCTCCTCCGGGGGCGGGGTAAAGACCACGGGGGCCAGCAAGGTCTGTGCCATGGGTTGGTAGCCCGCGGCCTTCATGCGGTCGAAGTTCATCCGCTCGTGGGCGGCGTGTTTGTCGATGAGGTGGACCGTGTCCCCCTGCTCCACGATGAGGTAGGTTTGCAGGATTTCTCCGGCCAGCCGCCAAGGCGCTTCCTCGGCGGTCACTTCCTTCGCCGGGGCCGGCGGGACCGGCACCGTTTCCGGTGCCTGGGGTTGGGCAGGCGGCTGCAATAGGGTCAGCTGGGGAGCGCCCTCCGCCCGGTTTTCCTCCACGGGCCGTGGACGGGGAATGTCAACGGCTGAGGGGGCTGGAGCGAAGTTTTCAACATTTTCCACCGATTTATCCACATTTGCAGGAAAAGCTGTGGATTTTTCTTCGTTTCCTGTGGAGAAACCGGGGAAAACTCTGGTTCCCCCTGGGCTTGCTTTCGCGGGTGTGTTGGGGGGCGCCGGGGGCATTTCCCGTGCAAGGGGCCGCAGAAGCGCGGCGGCAGCAGGGTCCCGCAGGGTCTGTCCCTCCCGGAACTGCTGGGCGCTCATCCGCTGGAATCCACCCCCGGCGGACGGGTTCGCCGTCGATGCAGCAGGAGGTGTTTTAACAGACATTTGCACCGATTCCGTCTTTTTTTGTTCCGGGAAGACGAGGTCGGGGTGCCGTTTTTCTCCGTTCAGCGCGGCCAGGACGGTGTAGTACACCCCGTCAAAGACCTTGCGCTCATACAAAAACTTGACCTCGGTCTTTGCCGGGTGGACGTTTACGTCCACGGCGTTGGCCTTGAGCTGAAGCTGCAGCGCACAGCCGGGGAATTTCCCCACCATCTTCTGGTTCTCATAGGCCCGCTCTAAGGCGGCCATGAGCAGCTTCGACTTCACCTGCCGCCCGTTCACGAAGAAGAACTGCTGGTTCCGGCTCCCCCGGCAGCAGGCGGGCAGGGACACAAAGCCCGTTACGGTCACGTCCTCCGCGCCCCCCTGCACCGGCACAAAGCCCAGGGCCATGTCCCGGCCTAAGACCGCATAGAGGGCCGACTGCAAGTTCCCGTCCCCCGGCGTCAGGAGATCCTGTTTCCCGTCCCGGAGAAACTTGATGGACACCTCCGGGTGAGACAGCGCCAGCTTCTGCACCAAGGCAAACACCGCCGCGCCTTCGGCGGCGTCCCGCTTCATAAATTTCAGCCGAGCGGGGGTGTTGTAGAAGAGGTCCCGAACCACCATCGTCGTCCCCAGGGGGCAACCGGCCGGTTCCTCTTCCACGATCTCTCCCCCCTCCAGGGTCAGCGAGTTCCCCAGCGTTTCCTCCGCCGTTCGGGTGATCAGCTCCACCCGCGACACGGAAGCGATCGCCGCCAAGGCCTCCCCCCGGAACCCCAACGTTCCGATGGCGTCCAGATCCTGGGCGGTGTGGAGCTTGCTGGTGGCGTGGCGCAGGAAGGCCGTGCGGCACTGCCCGGCGGGGATGCCGCTGCCGTTGTCCGTGACCCGGATGAGGGCCATGCCGCCCCGCTGGATCTCAATGGTCACTGCCGACGCCCCGGCGTCGATGGCGTTTTCCACCAGCTCCTTCACCACCGAGGCCGGCCGCTCCACCACCTCCCCGGCGGCGATCAGGTCGGCCACATGGGCGTCCAACACTTGGATCGGGGCGTGTTCGGTTTTGATCTGTTCGTTCCTTGGCATGGTGTGTTCCCTTATCTGGTCAAATGATCGCTTTTTATAGCTTTGCTTTCAGTTCATACAATAGGTTCATCGCTTGCAGGGGGGTGAGGCTTTCCAGCTGCGTATTCCGCAGCGTTGCCAGCACCTCGTCCTCCCCCAGGGCGGTGAGAGAGACTTGCGGTTCCTCCCTGGCAGAGGTCTGCTTGGGGGCCTTGTCCTGGCTTTCCAGTTCGGCCAGGATCTCCCGCGCCCGCCGAATGACTTTGGGCGGCAGGCCCGCCAGGTTGGCGACCTCGATGCCGTAGCTCTGGTCCGCCCCGCCGGGGACGATCTTCCGCAGGAAGAGGATCTCGTCTTTTTTCTTCCGGGCGGCGATGTTGAAGTTTTTGACCCCCGGAAGCTCCCCTTCCAAGACGGTCAGCTCATGGTAGTGGGTGGCGAAGAGCGTCTTCGCTCCCAGGCGTTTCGGGTCGGCGCACCACTCCAACACGGCGCGGGCAATGGACATGCCGTCGTAGGTGGAGGTCCCCCGCCCGATCTCATCCAAAATAAGCAGGCTCCGGGACGTGGCGTGCTTGAGTAGCTCGGCCACCTCGGTCATCTCGACCATGAACGTAGACTGTCCCCCGGCCAGGTCGTCCGAGGCCCCGATGCGGGTGAAGATGCGGTCCACCACGCCGATCCTTGCGGAACGGGCGGGGACGAACGACCCCATCTGGGCCATAAGGACCATGAGGGCGACCTGACGCATATACGTCGATTTGCCCGCCATGTTTGGCCCGGTGAGGATGGCGGCGAGATGCTCCTTGTTGTCCATGTAGGTGTCGTTGGGGACAAAGAGAACGTCCCGGCGCATTTTTTCCACGACCGGGTGCCGTCCTTCGGTAATTTCCAGGCGGTCGGAGTTGTCCACCGTGGGCATACAGTAGTTGTTTTCTGCCGCCACCGTGGCGAAGGAGACCAACACGTCCACCTGGGCCACTGCCCCGGCGATCTCCTGGATGCGGGGGGACTGGGCCGCCACCTGGTCCCGGATGTCGCAGAAGAGCTGGTATTCCAGGGCAACGATCCGGTCCTGGGCGGAGAGGATGGTGTGCTCCATGTCCTTGAGCTCCTGGGTAATATAGCGCTCGCAGTTGGTCAGGGTCTGCTTGCGGATGTAGGTCTCCGGCACCTGGTCATAGTAGGACTTCGAGACTTCAATGTAATACCCAAAGACTTTGTTGAAGCCGACTTTCAAGGACTTGATGCCGGTCTTCTCTTTCTCCGCTGCCTCCAGCTTGGCGATGACGCCCTTGGTGTCGGTGAGGATCTCCCGCAGCTGGTCCACGTCCTCGTGGTACCCGGCCCGGATGATGCCTCCCTCCCGCACGGAGAAGGGCGGCTCGTCGAGGATGCCTCTGGCGATGAGGTCTGTCAGGTCCGGCAGCCCCGTGAGCTGCTCCCGCAGGCGGGCCAGGAGCACGGGGGACTTGTCCGGCAGATAGTTTTGCAGCTCCGGCAGGCGGCGCAGCCCGGCGGCCAGCGCCACGAGATCCCGTGCCCCGGCGGTGCCGTAGACGATGCGGGAGATGAGCCGCTCCAGGTCCGTGATCTCCCGCAGAACTTGCGTCAGCTCTTCCCGTTCCACGGAATGGTCCACCAGCCAGCCCACGGCGTCCAGCCGCCGGGAGATGGCCACGGGGTCGAGCAGGGGCCGCTCCAGCCAGCTGCGGAGCTGCCGCCCGCCCATGGCGGTCTTGGTCTTGTCCAGCACCCAGAGGAGGGAGCCTTTCTTCTCCTTGCCTCGGAGCGTCTCGGTCAGCTCCAGGTTGCGCCGGGCCACGGGGTCCAGCTCTAAAAACCGGCCGGTGGAATAGTACCGGACGGTGTGGAGGTAGGAGAGGTCCGTCTTCTGCGTCTCATAGAGATAGGACAGCAGCCCCCCAGCGGCCTGGATGGCAGGCCGGGCGTCGCCGGGCACCTGGTCCAGCCCCACGGTAAACTGCTGCGTCACCCGCGCCTGGGCCGCGGCCAGGTCGAACCGGGCCTCGGAGGCGTGCTCCACCCGGCAGGACAGTTTGGCGGATAAATAGTCCAAAAGGCCCTCTTCACAGGCTCCCGGAGAGAGAATGCTCTCGCGGGGGCTGAAGCGGGCCAGCTCATTGATCGCGTGTTCCTGCCAACCGGCGGGGTCAAACTGGGTGAGGAAGACCTCTCCCGTGGAGATGTCTCCCAGGCACAGCCCCGCCCCCTGGGGGCCGCTGTATAGGGCCGCCAGGAAGTTGTTTTTGCCTTCCTCCAGCATGTTCTCCTCGATGAGGGTGCCGGGGGTGACGACCCGGATGACCTCCCGGTCCACCAGGCCCTTGGCCTGGGCGGGGTCCTCGGTCTGCTCGCAGATGGCGACCTTGTACCCCTTGGCAATGAGCCGGGAGATATAGGCCTCGGAGGAGTGATACGGCACGCCGCACATGGGCGTGCGCTGCTCCGGCGGCTTGTTCCGGTCCCTGGTGGTCAGAGTGAGGTTGAGCTCGGCGGCGGCGGTTTTCGCGTCGTCGTCGAACATCTCGTAAAAGTCCCCCAGGCGGAAAAAGAGCAGGCAGTCGGGGTGCTGGCTCTTGATCTCTAAATACTGCTTTTTCATGGGGGTCAGTTCAGCCATGGGGATACCTCTTTTATAGAAATCGTAATATTATTGTAATAACGTAATGTCTTACAGAAAAGCCTTCCCCGAGGGGGAAGGTGGCTGCGAAGCAGACGGATGAGGGCCACCTACCGCGATTGAACCGTAGTGTACTAAGGTAAAACGTGGAGAAGCAAACCTTTGCCCTTCTGCCTTTTTACCGATCAGCCTTCTATCTGCAACGTGGCCCTCATCCGACCCGGCTTCGCCGGCCCACCTTCCCCCTCGGGGAAGGCTTTTTATGCCAGCTCACCGAACAGCGCCCAGGTGGAGGCCCCGGTGATCTTGGCCTGCTGCCAGGTGCCGATGCAGCTGGGGTCGGCTTTGAGGTGGATGAGCCGCCCGCCGTCGGTCCGGGCGGTGAGCAGGCCGTCCTCCCCTTCGCCGTCGACGAGACAGCGGTAGGTCTTGCCGATGTAGGCCTGGTGCTTTTCCCCGGAAATTTCATTCTGCCGCCGGAGCAGGCGCTGGAAATTGGCGCTCTTCTGTTCCTTCGGCATGGGGTCCGGCAGCTTGGCGGCGGGGGTCCCCCGGCGGGGGGAGAAGATAAAGGTAAACAGCGCGTCGTAGCGCACTTCTTCGATGAGGCGTAGCGTCTCCTCAAATTCCTCCTGGGTTTCCCCAGGAAATCCCACGATGACGTCCGAGGTCAGCACGATGTTGGGGATGCGCTGGCGCAGCTGCGCGATGAGTTCTAAGTAGTGTTCTCTGGTATAGCCCCGGTTCATGGCCTTGAGCACCCGGCTGCTGCCCGACTGGAACGGCAGGTGCAGCACCGGCGCGACCTTTTTGCAGGCGGCCATGGCGTCGAACAGCCGGGGGCCGGCGTCCTTGGGGTGGCTGGTCATAAAGCGGATCAAAAAGTCGCCGGGAATGGCGTTGACCTGCTCCAGCAGCCACGCGAAATCCACGCCCAGGTCCAGGTCTTTCCCGTAGGAGTTGACGTTCTGGCCCAGAAGCGTGATGTCTTTGTACCCGGCGTCCACCAGGGATCTCACTTCGTCCAGGATCTCCTGCGGCTGGCGGCTCCGTTCCCGTCCCCGGACGTAGGGGACGATGCAGTAGGTGCAGAAATTGTTGCACCCGTACATGATGGATACCCAGCCCTTGAGCTGGTTCTGGCGTACCGTTGGGATGCCCTCGGCCACGGTGCCGATCTCATCCCCGGCGGCAAAGACGCGCTTGCCCTCGGTCATCTTTTTCAGCAGCAGTTCGGGGAACTGCCACAGCAGCTGCGGGCCAAAGACCAGGTCCACATAGGGAAAGGACTTTTTCAGCCGCTCCACCACGTGCTCCTGCCGGGCCATGCACCCGCAGACGCAGATGATCTGCCCCGGATGCCGCCGCTTCGTGTGGGACAGGGCGCCCACATTGCCAAAGACCCGCTGCTCCGCGTGTTCCCGCACGGCGCAGGTGTTCAGCAGGACCAGGTCGGCCCCCTCTTCCGTGTCGGAAAAGGCGTACCCCATCCGGGCCAGATAGCCCCGCAGACGCTCGGAGTCGGCTTCGTTCTGCTGGCAGCCGTAGGTGTCCACAAAGGCCAGCTTCTGGCCGGGGTGGTCCTCCAGCAGGGTATGGATCTGGTCGCAAAGGGCCAGCTGGCGGTCGATCTCCGCCGGCGGGATGGTCACAGTCTGTCTCAAAGTCGATTCCTCCGGGTCTCTGCGTGGCAGGATTTGTAGATAACAATACAGCTTGCAAGTATAGCACGAATCGTCAACTTTTTCAAGAGGGCGAAACAGACGCATTTCTCTGCGGGCTTTGCTATTCTGTTTGAATGATATATGAATGATTCCTGGTAATCAAGAAAGTCAGTGAAATGGAATTACTGTATTATAAAGCACAAAGCCGTTTGGTCAAACCTGACCAAACGGCTTTACCCAGCATATAGTATATTACGCTGTGCATTTTCAATCCTCATATCTATACTTAAAATAGATATGTATTCAGATAACGCCTATAATCTTAGGCAATTTATCTACAAAAATAAATCATCACATAAAATAAAGAAACCCTTTGGCAGGCGTGGCGTTCCCCTGCATCTCTTTTGACCCATAGGGTGCGTGGCTGCCACGAAATTGACCACCTCAAAGGGTTTCCTTTTATTTGTATACTTAGTATACCAGATTTATTCCTTTCTGTAAAGGATTTCTTTGGTTCTCAAATAACGATTCCAACGTTTTTCATCAATTTTCATAAATGTAATGATAGAGTTTTTATAGCCCTCTGGTTCCAAAGAAGTACAGAGACGAAGTATCGTTTGAAACCGTTCCGAGCCATCCGTAATTTCTTTTAAGATAACTGCGGTATATGGTCGATTTGCTTTAATAATATAGTCTGGATCAGATAAAATTTCAGAAAAGTATTTTGAAAAGCGTTCATAATCTCCTGGGTGCCGTTCACAAATATGTCGTATTTGCGTATCTGTAATAACGACTTCATCTGTTGTGATGTCTCTTGTAACACAGTAAAATTTTTCTAGGTCGATATGTCCGACGATGTTCATTCTTTCACCTTTTTTGTCTAGTGTATTGTTTTTTAGTATAGCAGTCCTTTTCAGAAGGGTCAAGATATTCTAAGGCAGTGTGTGAAACGATGAAGCTCTCCTCACACCTGTCTCAAGGGGCCAATATCGCTCGACTTTTCCTCCAATTTATGCTAAACTAAAAAAATACTCCCCAACAACGACAAGGAGGAATGAAGAGATGAGAAAGAGAATTTTGGCAGGGCTTCTGACCGTCGCCCTGGCGCTGAGCCTGCTGCCGATGCAGACGCTGGCGGCGAGCGGCGTGCCATACGGCTATCACCCGATCTACACCCTGGAGGATCTGCTCAAGGCTGGTGAGCTGTCGAATGCGAAGCTCTTCCTGATGAACGACATCGATGCGAGCGCGGAGGGGAATCTGCTCTCTGGCGGCCTGACGTCGATCGTGGTCGGCTCGTTCCATTCGGGCAGCGTCTTCGACGGCAACGGCCATACGATCTATGGCTCGAAATACCTGCTGTTCGGCAGCAACTTCGGCACGATCCGGAACCTGAACGTTTCGATCCACGACACCCCGGACGATGCACAGCATCTGCTCGAGGACGCCCCCACGCGGGACTCGGACACGATCGTCGGGATCTGCTGGGAGAACAAGGGCACGATCGAGAACTGCAATGTGCGGATGACGCTGGATAAGACCAGCGACCGTAAGGCCCAGATCGGCGGCGTCTGCGTGCGGAACAGCGGCACGATCCGCGACTGCATCGCGCTGTTCGACGTGGATCTCACGACGTCCGGCACGATGGCCTTCGGCGGCATCTGCGCGGAAAGCTATGGCTATGATAACGACGTCGAGGCCGAGAAGACGATCGACCACTGCCTGGTGCTGGGCCGCGTCGCGCTTTCGTTCAACGACGGCGCCGATACCAGCACCGTCGCAGGGCTGACGCACCTGAGGAATTTCGACGCGCTCTCGATCGTGGATTCCGCCTGCGCATTGGAGACGCTTTCCGCGAAGAATGCACAGGGCCGATTCGCCCTCGATGCGGGCTTCACCAAGTTCATGACGACCAAAGCGCCTGCGACGAACTGCCGTGCGGCGAACGACATGGAGATCCGGTGGACCGAGCATGGTACGACCTCCGTGCAGGACGGCACGATCGATTCCGCGAACGACTGCACGCTCGACAGCCGCGAGAACATCCTGAAGAATTGGGACCTGTCGGGCGTCCCTGGAGAAACTCCGTCCAATGGGGGCACGACGACGGACCCCAAGCCCTCCACGCCGTATCCTGAACCTGGCCCCGCACCTGCACCCAATCCAGACGTCACTCCATCAACCGAACCCTCTACAGATGCAGACCGCATTGAATTTCATTTTGAAGGAAACAGCGGCCGTACACAAACATGGCATTTGAATTATGAAGATGATTATTTCTATTCACAAGATAATGGCTATAAATATAATCCTGACTTGGCAAAAGCGTCTCTCTGTTTGGAAATGTCGAGTTTTTCCACCAATACCACCTCTACATGGGGACAAACGGCATCTGTGAATACAACGCTCCTTCGCACCTTACATGTTCGCGAGCTACTCCAAAAACTTGGTTTTGACATGACTTCTTACCAAGCAGTCAATTATGATGTTCCTCTCACCGACACTTCGGATAAGGTTGCCTATTCTATGGCAATGAAATATATCACAAATGAGGATGGAGGAACAGACACACTACTCGCTGTTCCTATTCGCGGCGGTGGTTATGGTGGCGAGTGGGCAAGCAATTTCCATGTATCTGACCGTTCTGGCACTCTCTCCGGCAATCATTACGGTTTCGATACGGCAGCAAACGGTGTTCTGAAGGGTTTAAGCAATTATGTTGCAAATCATGAAATAAAGGGTAATCTCAAAATCTGGGCTGTTGGTTTCAGTCGTGGCGCAGCCGTTGCTAATTTGCTTGGACGCAAATTGAATAATGCAGCGCTCGGCAGTATCAAGCCAAATGTATGCGACATTTATGTTTATACTTTTGCAACTCCGGCAGGTGCATCTCGTCAATCTTCTGACCAATTTTTTGACCCGAACATTTACAATATTATTAGTCCTGTCGATTTAGTCCCGCATGTTGCTCCCAGTGCATGGGGTTATACCCGCTATGGTACTACGCTGACCCTGCCCTATGACAAAAATTCATCAGTCTGGAATAGGTTTAAAGAAATCTCTTCTATTACAACAACCTCTGGCATTTCTTCGTCACAACGAGCACTTCTTGATCATTTCTGTGCCGATGCATTTACAATAGGAATCGGAAAAGGCAATGTTTTTGGCATAGTTTCTTATTCTGATGTACAGGAAACAATTATGGATTTCGCAGGCAAAAAACTCGGTGCCGCTCCTTCCATCGAGCATACCCCCGGACTTGTATCGTTATCAAATACATTAAGAGAAGTCCTTTCCGAAGATGAACTCCGCTATATCATTGAATGTTCCGGCATAAAATATTCGACTGTTCTGCCTTTAATCCCCAAACTGAGCAGTATCGGACTTGCTCACTACCCGGAACACTATCTTGCTCGATTGGAAGCAGATAATCTACAGAGTGAAGATGACTTTCTAACGGCCGTTCGTAATAAGCGGGCAATTATTATCTATCCTCCTGCTGATAAACAAATCGACAAGAAGGTGAAAGACCTACAGATTAAGGTCGATTTCTGGAATGTCTCCGGTACTTCCGTGGGCAGCTACGCCAACGGTGTCTGTAAAAGCGGGGATATAACGCTTGAAATGACTGAAATGGGCCTGATCGCCACCCTGCCGGACGGCGCAAACTACACGGTTACTGTTTCCGGCGCCGATGCCGATCTGCTCAGCGCAACCTTCTATTCGTATGAAGCCGGTGAACTAGAGCCTGCTCGGAACGAAACGCTTGAGCAGCTTCCTGTAACCGATGATTCTTCCTGCACGATTTTTGTGCCCGAAGATGATTACGATGATTTCTATGTGGAAGATGCCGACGGAATCGTCTATTATCCGGGCGATGATATTACGCCTCTCGTAAACTTCACTGACGTGCCCGCCGGGGCGTACTATGCCGATGCGGTGAAGTGGGCCGTGGCGGAGGGCATCACGAGCGGGACCTCCCCCACGACCTTCAGCCCGAACAACGGCTGCACCCGCGCCCAGATGGTCACCTTCCTCTGGCGTGCCGCCGGGTCTCCGGAGCCGGAGTCCGATTATGAACCCTTCCGGGACGTCCCCAAGGACGCCTATTACCGCAAGGCAGTTCTCTGGGCCGCCGGGGAGGGCATCACCAGCGGTACCAGCCCCACGACCTTCAGCCCCAACGCCACCGTGACCCGCGCCCAGACGGTGACCTTCCTCTGGCGGTGGGAGGGGGAGCCGGAGGCGGACCAGCGCAGCGGCTTCCGCGACGTGCCCGCCGGGCAGTATTACAGCCAGGCTGTCTCCTGGGCCGTGGAAGCGGGCATCACGAACGGGACCGGGACCACGACCTTCTCGCCGGGACAGACCTGCACCCGCGCCCAGATCGTGACCTTCCTGTGGCGCGATATGGCCTGAGCGCGGCGATGCTCCCACTGACCGCTGCAATGCTTCCACTCCCCTCTTGCAACCTACCCCCGGTTGTGATATGATGGAATCTAATCATAAAGTATTTTAAGTAGGACCCGCTGGCCTTTGCTCAGTGGGCAAAGGAACGTAGTTTTATGGAAATCAATGGCATTGAGGTCGAGCTTGACCTCCGATACAGCGAAATGAATCTCTCCCAGGGCATTTTGAAGGCCCTGGACCAAAAAGGCTTCACCATGGCCACCCCCGTCCAGGCCGGGGCCATCCCCTGCTTTAAGGACTGGAAGGACGTGATCGCCAAGGCCCCCACCGGCTCCGGCAAGACGTTTGCCTTCGGCATCCCCATGGTGGAGCACACCGACCCGGAGGGGACGGACGTGACCGGTCTGGTCCTGGCCCCCACGCGGGAGCTGGCGATGCAGATCCAGGATGAGCTGCGCCAGCTGTGCGCCTATCTGCCCGGCATCCGGGTGGCCTGCTTGTACGGCGGCCAGCCCATCGACCGGCAGATAGGCGTCCTGAAAAAACGCCCCCAGATCGTCGTGGCCACCCCCGGCCGGCTCATGGACCACATGAAGCGCCGCACCGTCCGCCTGCAAAAGGTCGAGACCGTCGTGCTGGACGAGGCCGACCGGATGCTGGACATGGGCTTTATCAAAGACGTGACCCATATTCTCAAGCAGATCCCCCACCGGAAGAACCTGGGCATGTTCTCCGCGACCATCTCCCGCGAGGTCATGGACATCTCCTGGGTCTATCAGCGGGACCCGGTGGAGATCGTCGTCCGCCCCGTCCAGGAGAACCAGCCCAAGATCAGCCAGTTCCGCATCAAAGTGGACATGGGCGGCAAAGTCGATCTGCTGGCCCACATCCTGGAAAAGGAGCATCTGGAGCGCGTCATCGTCTTCTGCAACACGAAGAACACGACCGACCGCATCACGGGCCTGCTCCAGATGAAGGGCATCGCCGCCCAGTGCATCCACGGCGACCTGGGCCAGAAGGTCCGGGAAAAGGTCTTGTCCGACTTCCGCTCCGGCAGCCTGCGGGTGCTGGTGGCGACAGACGTGGCCGCCCGCGGCCTGGACATCGACGATGTGGACGGCGTCATCAATTATGATATTCCCGAAGAAGGGGAATACTACGTCCACCGCATCGGCCGGACCGGCCGCGCCAAGCACCAGGGGAAGGCCTATAACCTCATCTCCTCCGTGACCGACGACGTGCGCCTGGACGGCATCATCCGCAACAACCGCTACGATGTAAAGACCATCACCCTTTGACCTGACTATATTAAATAACGCGCCTATGACACCATTTCAATTCCCCAAAGCAACCGATGCTGCCTGGGTCAAGCCCCTGCTCAACGCGGAGGGACTGGCCCTGTGCAATTACAGCTTCCCCGTCCTCTTCTGCTGGCAGCACGCCTACGACTTCCGGTACGCCCGCGAGGGCGACCGCCTGCTCACCCGCCTGACCAGCTCCCTGGGCCACTCGTATCTCTGGCCCGTGGGCGAAGGGGACCCGAAGCCCGCCCTGGATGCCATCACCCAGGACGCCAGGGAGGAGGGCCAGCCCCTGCGCCTGATCGCCCTCACCCAGTACCACAAGAATTGGCTGGAAGCCAATTACCCCGACCGCTTCGCCTTTGAGGAGGCGAGGGACGGCTTCGACTATCTCTACGACATCGACCGCCTGGCCGACCTGCCCGGCAAGAAGCTCCACGCCAAGCGCAACCATATCCACCGCCTGGACGAGGCCTATCCCGGCTGGGACTGGACCCCCATGACCCAGGCCGACATCGCCCCCTGCCTGGCCATGGACGCCGCCTGGCACCAGGAGGCCCTGACCCGCGAAGCCGCCGAAGGCGGCCTGTCCACCCTGGACGACGAGCACCGCGCCCTGGTCCTGGCCCTGGAAAACCGGGAGGCCCTGGGCCTAGACGGCATCGTCCTGCGCTGGCAGGAGGAGATCCTGGGCTTCACCCTGGGCGCCCTGCTCACGGAGAACGTCTTCGACGTGCACTTCGAGCGGGCCAGAGGGGACATTCAAGGGGCCTACCCGGCGGTGAACCGCTCCTTTGCCCGGTACATCCGGGAGAAGTATCCCCAGGTCCGCTACCTGGACCGGGAGGATGATATGGGACTGCCCGGCCTGCGCAAGGCCAAGGAATCCTATTATCCCGATTACCTGGAAGTTAATTTTAGCGCAGTGGAGATCCGCTGCGACTTGACCTCCCGTCCCAAGACGGAAGGATAACGGACCGTCCTGTCAGCTGATCCCGGCGGCCCAGTGAATACGGAGAAGGAGGAATCCCCATGATCACCATTCGCCCCGCAGTTCCCGAAGAACTGCCCCAGCTGAAGGACCTCTGGCGCAAATGCTTTGGCGATCCCAGCACCTATGTCGACATCTTCTATCAGAAGTTCTGCCCCGTGGAGCAGGTCCTGGTGGTAGATGAAGTGGGGGAGCTGGACTCCATGGCCGCCATGCTGCCCGGCACCGTTCACCTGCCGGATGGCACCGACATCCCCGTGGGCTACGTCTATGCGCTGGCCACCAACCCCTATATGCAGGGCAAGGGCCACGCCCGCCAGCTGCTCAAGTATGCCGACGAATACCTCCAGAAGCGGGGCGACAAGGCCATGATCCTGGTCCCCGCCTCCCCCTCCCTGCACCGCTTTTTCGAGACGGTGGGCATGGACGAGTGCTTCGCCACCCGGAAGGTCGAGTTCCTCGCCTCTTCCCTCACCGGTGACACCGGCGGCGGTGTCATGACGCCCGTGGCCCCCCGCGAGTACAACGAGATCCGCGAGCGCTATCTCAAAGACACGTTCCACGTGACTTACAGCGACAACATGATCACCTTCCAGCAGATCGGCAGCCACATGGCCTACGGCGACCTGTATAAGATCGAGGTGGACGGCGTGGTCGGCTGCGCGGCCATTGAGTATGTCCAGAAGCGCCGCCTGCTGGCCAAAGAGCTGCTCATCCCCCACGCCCAGATGGGCAAGGCCGTGGAGACCATCGCCAAGGAGATGGAGGCCTCCCGCTACCACATCCGCACCCCGGCTTTCTGGGACGGCCTGTCCGGCAGCTACACCCAGGCCTTCGGCATGATCAAATGGTACGACCAAGACCTGCACGCCAAGTATTGCAGCACCCAAGACGCCTACCTGGGCCTGGGCTTCGATTGATGGAAAGTTTTTCCTTAAAATTGTCATAAACGCAAGACCCCGGAAGAGTTTTTTCACACTTCCGGGGTCGTTTTGTAAAAAAGATCCCCCTTGCCCAGGCAATGGAACCATGCCGCGGCAAGGGGGATTCGTTTGTTGTTTAGGATCTGCCGGGGAAGAAGCTCACCGCACGACCAGCTGGTCGTTCTCGCAGTCCACCACCAGGGTGGTGCCGGGGAGCACTTCGTCGGCGATCATCTTGCGGCCCACCAGAGTCTCGACCGTGTGCTGTAAGAACCGGCGCAGCGGACGGGCACCGTACAGCGGGTCATAGCCGTTGTCGATGACGTAGGTCTTGGCGGCAGGGGTCAGCTCCACGGTCAGCTGCTTGTCGGCCAGACGCTTGTTCAGGCTGCCGATGAGCAGGTCCACAATGGAGGTGATGTTCTCCTTGGTCAGGGGCTTATAGTAGACGATCTCGTCCAGACGGTTCAGGAACTCCGGGCGGAAGGACCGCTTGAGCAGCTGATCCACCTGGTCCTTGGCTTCCTGGGAAATTTCGCCGTTGGAATCAATGCCGTCCAGCAGGTACTGAGAACCCAGGTTGGAGGTCAGGATGAGGATGGTGTTCTTAAAGTCGATGGTCCGGCCCTGGCTGTCGGTGATGCGGCCGTCATCCAGCACTTGCAGGAGGATGTTGAACACATCCGGGTGGGCCTTCTCCACCTCGTCGAACAGGACCACGGAGTAGGGCTTGCGGCGGACGGCCTCGGTCAGCTGACCGCCCTCTTCATAGCCCACATATCCGGGAGGGGCACCGATGAGCCGGGAGACGGAGAATTTCTCCATGTACTCCGACATGTCGATGCGGACCAGATTCTTCTCAGAGTCGAACAGGGCCTCGGCCAGGGTCTTGGCCAGCTCCGTCTTGCCCACACCCGTGGGGCCTAAGAAGAGGAAGGAACCGATGGGCTTATCCGGGTCGGCGATCCCGGCGCGGCTGCGCAGGATGGCCTCGGAGACCAGGCGCACGGCCTCGTCCTGGCCGACGACCCGCTTGTGCAGGATGTCCTCCAGGTGGAGCAGCTTCTCCCGCTCGCCCTCCATCAGGCGGGCCACGGGGATGCCGGTCCAGCGCTCGATGATGCGGGCGATCTCCTGGTCGGTGACCTTATCCCGCAGCAGGGAGCGGGCCTTGCCCTCGTTGGCAATCTGCTCCTCTTCCTCCAGGGATTTTTTCAGGGCGGGGATCTTGCCGTATTGCAGCTCGGCGGCCTTGTTCAGGTCATACTCGCGCTGGGCCTTTTCCAGCTCGGCGTTGGCAGCTTCCAAATCGGCGCGGAGCTGCTGGACCTTACCGATGGCCTCCTTCTCGTTGTCCCACTGGGCCTTCTTCGCCTTGAACTCCTCGCGCATGTCCGACAGTTCCTTCTGGATCTCGGCCAGGTGCTCCTGGGAGAGGTGGTCGCTCTCCTTTTTCAGGGCGGCTTCCTCAATCTCATGCTGGATGATCTTCCGCTGGATGACGTCCAGCTCGGTGGGCATGGAGTCGATCTCCGTGCGGATCAGGGCGCAGGCCTCGTCCACCAGGTCGATGGCCTTGTCGGGCAGGAACCGGTCGGTGATGTACCGGTTGGACAGAGTAGCAGCGGCGATGATGGCGCTGTCCGTGATCTTCACGCCGTGGAAGACTTCATAGCGCTCTTTCAAACCACGAAGGATGGCGATGGTGTCCTCCACCGTCGGCTCGTTGACCATGACGGGCTGGAACCGACGCTCCAGGGCGGCGTCCTTCTCGATGTACTGGCGGTACTCGTTCAGGGTGGTGGCGCCGATGCAGTGCAGCTCGCCGCGGGCCAGCATGGGCTTGAGCAGGTTGCCGGCGTCCATGGCGCCCTCCGTCTTGCCGGCACCCACGATGGTGTGCAGCTCGTCGATGAAGAGGATGATCTTGCCCTCGGACTTCTTCACCTCGTTCAGGACGGCCTTCAGCCGTTCCTCAAATTCGCCGCGGTACTTGGCCCCGGCAACGAGGGAGCCCATGTCCAGGGCAAAGATCGTCTTGTCCTTCAAGGAATTGGGCACGTCGCCCTTGACGATCCGCTGGGCCAAGCCCTCGGCGATGGCGGTCTTGCCGACGCCAGGCTCACCGATGAGGACGGGGTTATTCTTGGACTTCCGGGACAGGATCCGGATGACGTTTCGGATCTCGTCGTCCCGGCCGATCACGGGGTCCAGCTTGTTCTGCCGGGCCCGTTCCACCAGGTCAGAGCCGTACTTCTTCAAGGCCCCGTAGGTCTCTTCGGGGTTATCCGAGGTGACCCGCTGGTTGCCCCGGACGGAGGTCAGGGCCTGCAAGGCCCGCTCCTTGGTGATGCGGTACTCCGAGAAGATGCTGCCCAGCTCCCGGCCGGCCGTCTCCAGCAGGCCCAGGAACAGGTGTTCCACGGAGGTGTACTCGTCTTTCATCTCCCCGGCGATCTTCTCGGCCCGGTTCAGGGCCTTTTCAGTTTCCGCGGAGATATAGATCTTCCCGGCCTCGTGGCCGGAAGAGGAGACCCGCGGCTGGCGCTCCAGCAGGTTCTTCACGGCAGCTTCCAGCGAGGGGACGGTGACGCCCATGCCGGAGAGCAGCTGAGGGATGAGGCCCTCGCTGTCCTGGAGCAGCGCCCAGAGCAGATGGACCTGCTCGATCTGGGGGTTGCCGTATTCCTGGGCGATCTGTTGGGCCGAGCGGATGGCCTCGGCGGATTTCTGCGTCAAACGTTCAGCGTTCATAAAGTCAACACTCCTTTCGGGAGAAAGGGCACCGGGAGACCCGGTGCCCTAAAGTTTCATGCAAACTTAACCAATGGTGATCTGGCGTGCCTGGGGCACCACAGGGGCCTGCTTGGGCAGGGTCAGCTCCAGGATGCCGTTGTGATAGGCGGCGGTGATGCCGCTCTCGGAGAAGACGACGGCCGTCACGGTCTCCGGGCTGGCAATCGCATCGAGCGAATACGCGCCGCCGTCATAATAGACCGTAAAGTTTCCCGCGACGCCCTCGATGTCCGTGATGAACGCGGTATCGATGCCGCCGAAGGCATAACCGCTGCCGCGCAGGGCATCCCGGATGGTCTGCCCGGCCGTATAGGGCACGGCGACTGGCTCAATGAGCGTCTGCCCGGCCGTGGAGGCCGTCAGATAGAAGCTCCCGCCGCTCTGCGCCGCATGCACGGGCACGAGCGGAAGCAGCAGCGCTGCGCACAGCAGCAGGGCAAGAAATCGAATGGACTTCATAAGCATTGCCTCCTTCAAACCTAATACCAGATATGGACCCAGCGGTCCGCGAACCGCTGGAACAGGTTCCGTTCTGCGCGGCAGGCCTGCAGGGTCTCCTGCACGAAGTGCTGCATGGCAGCGGCCTTTTCCGCAGGAATATCGTGGCCGCTGAACATGGCCTCGGCATTGTCCTGCCGGGCCTGCTCCAGCCCTTCGGGCGGGGCCGCGCCGGTCCGCGCCAGCAGGAACACGGCGTAGCCATAGAGCTGCGTCACGGCCTCGCGCGGCTCGTCCGCCGCCATGGCCGCGATCCGGCAGTGCAGGCGGCGTCTGCGCCAGAGCTGGCACAGGACGAGCGCGAGGAGGGCCGCGGCAAGCGGGATCGCAGCGAGCCACCAGCGGAAGCTGCGCTGCGTCTCCTCCTGCGGGGCCTGCTGCTCCGGCTGCTCCACAACGGGCGGCAGCTGCGTATTTTCATACTGCTTTCCACCCGCCTCGCCGCCTGCTCCGAGGTCCTCGGCCTCTACATAGCCCGGCGTGACCTCAAACGGGACCCAGCCCACGCCGGTCAGATAATATTCCGCCCACGCATGGGCGTGCGTCTCATTCAGTTCAAACGTCTGCTCGCCGGAGGCCGCATCCTGTCCGGAGAGGTAGTAGCCCTCGGCATAGCGCGCCGGGACGCCGCAATAGCGCAGCATCAGCACGGCGGCCGTCGCATAGTGCACGCTGTAGCCGCGCGCGGTGACGGACTGCACATATTGGAAAAAGTCCTGCGTCCCGTTCTGCGTCGAGACGCTCTCGTCATAGACGAAGTGCTCCGTGAGCGTCTGCCGGATGGCCTGCAGGATCTCCGGCAGGGTCTTCCCCTGCATCTCACTCCCCAGCAGCGCCTGCGCGGCTCCAGCCGCCTCCGGCGTAAGCTCAAGGAACTGTGCCTCGGCAAACGCCCGGTAGCCCTCGTCCAGCGTGAGCCACTGCGCCGCGCCGTCCGGATCGTCCGCCAGCGCCTGCTGCGCGGCATACCAGTCGCGCAGGCCGCCGACGGCGCAGGAACAGGAATACGTTTCC
>OLNF01001034.1_pt1 | contig 24464 bp, 23 predicted proteins | sample 1673061 | NCBI WGS metagenome assembly OLNF01 (sample SAMEA3136751, study PRJEB25190) | human gut metagenome
CCATCAGAACAGCACCCAGCCCCCAGGAAACCGGATAGAGGACGAACACGCCCTCAATGCTGTGGAAGAACGGCAGAATAAACTGGATCCAGGCCACCCGGAACAGGCAGAGGGAGAGCAGCAACACCACCATGGGCGGCACGCTCTTGCCCGTGCCGCGCACGGCACCTACGGCTATACCCTGAAAACAGACGAGGACATGCAGGCCATGGTGGACTTCTGGGCGCGCCGCCATAACGTGACCCTTGCAAAAGAGGACATCGTGATGATCCCCGGCGTGATCACGGGCATCCGTACCGGCCTGTATACCCTGACCCAGCCCGGGGACGGCGTGATTATTCAGAGCCCCGTGTACGGCCCCTTCCGCCAGTCCATCGTGTGCAATCACCGCAAGCCTGCCGCCGCCCCGCTTGTGTCCGACGCACAGGGGCGCTACTCCATGGATTATGCCGCCATCGAAGCGCAGCTCAAGGCCGGGTCGCGCTGCGTGTTCCTGTGCAACCCGCACAATCCCGTTTCCCGCGCCTGGAGCCGGGAGGAGCTGCAGCGCCTGCTGAACCTGTGCCTTGCCTATCAGGCCGTGCTGGTGTCGGATGAAATCCACGCTGATTTCGTCTACCAGCCCAATCATTTCGTATCGGCGCTGACGCTGGAAGGCAACGAGCAGTGCGTGCTTGCCCTTGCCGCCGCCAGCAAAACCTTCAATGTGCCCGGTCTTCAGCAGGCCATGGCCATGTCCCACAACGCCCAGCTGCTTGCCGCCCTGAAAGAAGAGGGCGAGTGCGCGGGCGTCACCAGCGGCAACAGCTTCGCCCTGCCCGCTACGCAGGCGGCGTATACAGAGTGTGACGACTGGCTTCGCGGCCTGAAGGATTATCTGGAAGAAAGCCGCTCCATCCTGACCCGCGCCGTGCCGCAGCTGTTGCCCAGGGCCGTGCTTTCCCCCATTGAGGCCACATGCCTGTGCTGGCTGGATCTGCGCGCCTATGCCCCCACCTGCGAGGAATTGCAGCGCCGGGTCAAGAAGCATCATCTGGTGCTCAACGACGGCACCTTCTTTGATGAAACGCTGGGCCAGGGCTTCCTGCGGCTCAACTTTGCCTGCCCGCACGCGCGGCTGCTGGAAGGTCTCAAGCGCCTGGCCGAAGCCATGAACGATCCCGAATAAAACAAAAGGAGACTATAAAAAAATGGATGCTAAACTAAACGCCATTATCGAATCCATGCACGATGAAATGATCGATACCCTGCAAAAATGGATCCGCGTACCCAGCGTCAAAGGTGAAGCTGCGCCCGGCGCGCCCTTTGGCAAGGAAGTGCGCAGCATGCTGGATATGGCTCTGGCCGATTGCGAACAGATGGGCTTTAAGACGCAGAACTTTGACGGCTATATCGCCCATGCCGATCTGGGCGAGGGCAGCGACGAGGACGCGCTGGCCATCCTGGCGCATCTGGACGTGGTGCCCGAGGGCGACGGCTGGCAGTATCCCCCCTACGGCGCGGTGATTGAAAACGGCCGCGTGTACGGCCGCGGCGCCAGCGACGATAAGGGGCCCGCCGTGGCCGCGCTGTACGCCATGAAGGCGGTGAAGGACGCGGGCATTCCCCTGCGCCGCAAGGTGCGCCTGATCCTGGGCTGCGATGAGGAAAGCGGCTGGGAGGATATCGAGCACTACAACCGGGTGGCCGTCATGCCGCGCATGGGCTTCAGCCCCGACGCCTCCTACCCCATCATCAACATCGAAAAGGGCATCTGCCGGCTGGAGCTGCACGGCGGCCTCTCCCGCGAGGGGCTCCAGGTCATCGCCTTTAACAACGGCGAGCGCCCCAACGTCATCCCCGGCCGCGCCTCCGCGCTGATTGCGGGCGACGCCGCCACCGCCGCGCTGGCCGAGGCCGCCGCCGGCAGACTGGATATCCCCGCCGAGGTGCAGCTGACGGACAAGGGCGTATCCATCACCGTGACCGGTATCAGCGGCCACGCCGCCTATCCCGAAACCGCCCGCAACGCCAACGGCGAAATGCTGCTGCTGCTGCGCGAGCTGGGCGTGCAGGGTGATCTTTGCCTGCTGGCCGATAAGATCGGCCTGGATTACAAGGGCGAAGGGCTCGAAGTCAGCGTGTCGGACGGCATCAGCGGCTACCTAACCTGCAACCTGGGCATTATCCGCGCCGGCGAGGGCGGCGTATACGCCACGCTGGATATCCGCTATCCCGTGATGACCAATCCCGATATGATTATCAAAAACGTATCCGCCTCCCTGCCCGACATGCGGGTGGATGCCATGGAGGTAAAGGAGCCGCACCATGTGCCCGCAGGCAGCGAGCTGGTGCAGAAGCTCCTGGACGCTTATCACGAGGTAACGGGCTATGAACGCAAGTGCCTCTACACCGGCGGCGGCACCTATGCCCGCTCGCTGCAGGAGGGCGTGGCCTTCGGCGCATCCTTCCCGCAGGATGAGGATCTGGCGCACCAGGCCAACGAATACGCCGATATCGAAGGCTTGTATAAAAACATTAAAATTTTTGCTTTGGCTATTGTAAAATTGGCGGGAAAAGCGTAAAATAGGGTTGACTAATCTATCATTTTTCTAAGGAGGAATCCTTCCTTGCAAAAGAATGAAATCATCACCTGTATCAATTGCCCCATGGGTTGCCGCATGGAAGTAACGCTGGAAGACGGCGCGGTTGTATCCGTCAAGGGCAACACCTGCAAGCGCGGTGATCTGTACGCCCATCAGGAGTGCACCCAGCCCCTGCGCATGATCACCGCCGTGGCTCCCGTGGCGGGCAGCGTGGCTCCCGTAAGCCTCAAGACCCGTACCCCCATCCCCAAGGCCAAGATCGACGAATGCATGCGCGCCATTGACGAGCTGCAGCTCAAAGCCCCCATCAAGGCCGGCGATGTGCTGATCGCCAACGTGGTAGGCACCGGTGTGGACGTTATCGCCACCAAGTCCGTGCTGTAAGCGCGTATCGAGTCCGTGGTTTTCTTACGCGCCGCTTTCGATCATCGGGAGCGGCGTGTTTTGCGTATCGGAAAGGAGCTGCTTTCATGTCTTTAGCGCCCATTCTGCTTTATCCTGCCTTCCGCTACGGCGCGGCTACCCCCTGGGGCGGCGATCAATTGAAAACCCGCTATGGCAAACCAACGCCTGACACGCGCACCGGCGAAAGCCTGGAAATGAGCGTCATCCCGGGACTGAACTCCACCGACGCGCAGGGAACGCCGCTGAGCGAGCTGCTTGCGCGCTATGGCGCGCAGCTGACAGGCACGCAGATAACCGGCGAGTTTCCGCTGCTGCTAAAGCTCCTGGACGCCAAGCAAGCGCTGAGCGTGCAGGTGCATCCGGACGATGCTTACGCCCAGGCGCATGAAAACAAGTTAGGCAAAACCGAAGCCTGGATCATCCTGGCCGCCGAGCCGGGCGCGCAGCTGGTATACGGCCTGCGTCCGGGCGTTACGCGCGATATGCTGCGCCAGGCCTTTGAAACCGAGGCGCCGCTGGAGCCGCTTCTGCGCTTTGTGCCCGTACAGACTGGCGATGTGTTTTACATTCCTGCCGGCATGGTGCATGCCATTGGCGGCGGCATCCTGCTGTATGAGATTCAGCAGTCCAGCGACGTTACCTATCGTTTTTATGATTGGAACCGCACCGATGCGCAGGGCAACAAGCGCCCGCTGCACATCCGTCAGGCGCTGGATGTGGTGCGGCCAGAGCTGCAATTGGAAGCTGTGCAGCCGCAGCCGCTACCCGACGCGCACTGCCGCCGCGAGCTGCTGCTGGACACCCCCTATTTTCGTGTGGAGCGTCTGAATGATTGCCAGGAGGTGCCCTTCTCCGCCCATCCTGAGGCATTTTCTGTGCTGACGGCGCTGTCGGATGGGCAGCTCTCCTGCCCCGAGGGTCGGCTCTTCTGCGCCCTGCCCGCCGGGCAAACCGTGCTGATTCCCGCCGACTGCCTGCCCTTTACCCTCAGCGGCGGCACATTTTTGATTTCCGCGCCGCGCGCATAAAAGCTGAAAGAAATTGTAAAATATCTGTGTATAGCGCTTTTGCGCTTGCTTTGAACATCATTATTTGTTATAATAGGTTTGTATTTTACCGGAGGTTCTATGTTCGAAAGCAGTTATCAGCAATTATCCGCCCTGCTGCCCGCCGGATGCGTGCGTGAAAACGTCACGCTGGCTCCCTACACCACCATGAGAACTGGCGGCCCAGCCGCCCTGTTTGCGGAGCCGAGAAGCGCGCAGCAGCTTGCGCACGTTCATCAATGGGCGCAGGAGAAGGGCCTTCCCCTGCTGATATTGGGCAACGGCTCCAACCTTTTGATCGCGGACAGCGGCTTTGATGGGCTGGTGATCCACCTGGGACGCGCGCTGAGCGAAGTCTCTGTATTTGCAAATACGCTGACGGCGCAGGCAGGCGCATCGCTGGCCGCCGCCGCGCGCGCCGCTGCACAGGCCAGTCTGACCGGTCTGGAATTTGCCGCGGGCATCCCCGGCTCCATCGGCGGCGCGGTGTGCATGAACGCCGGCGCTTACGGCGGAGAAATCGCACAGGGGATCGTCTCCGCCTGCGTGCTTACGCCCGAAGGCGTGCGCACGGTAAGCAAGGATGAGCTATCGCTTGGCTATCGTTCCAGCGCCGTGATGCAAAACGGCTGGGTCGTCTTGGAGGCCACGTTTGAATTAGCCCCCGGCAGCCCCGATGAAATCAAGGCCACGATGGCCGATTTGGCCGCGCGCCGCCGCGAAAAACAGCCGCTGCAATATCCCAGCTGCGGGTCGTTTTTCAAGCGTCCGGTTGGATATTACGCCGGCGCGCTGATTGAGCAGGCCGGCCTCAAGGGCTATCGCGTGGGCGACGCGCAGGTAAGCGAATTGCACGCGGGCTTTGTCATCAACCGCGGACACGCCACATCGAGCGAAATCTATCGCCTGATGCAGGAGGTGCAGCGCCGCGTGCAGGCACAGTTCGGCGTAACGCTGGAGCCGGAGGTTCGCCTGATCGGCCATTTTGAAGCATGAGCTTTTCCACAGAAGTCAAGCAGGAGCTTGTATCCCTGCGCATTGAAAAAAGCTGCTGCATGCTCAGCGAATTAAACGCGCTGACCCAATCCTGCGCCTCGATGACCCTGCATGGGCGCGGGCAGGTTTCCATTGCGTTTTCATCCGAGAACGTCACAGTGGCCAAGCGTGTCTTCATCCTGCTGAAAAAGCGGCTGGAAATCAACGCCACCCCGCACTTTAACAAAGTAGAACGCTTTGGCGGCCGCCGCGTGTGCGTGATCCGCCTGTCCCAGGGCGATACCCGCAAGCTGATGCTGTCCCTGCACATGCTGCATGAAAGCGAGCAGGGCGAGGTATATCGCGGCCTGCCCCGCCGCGCGCTGACGCGCAAGTGCTGCCAGCATGCTTTTTTGCGCGGTGCTTTTTTAGGCGAGGGCTCCGTCACCGCGCCCGAGCACGGCTATCACCTGGAATTTGTATGCAACAGCGAGCCCCGCGCGCAGGCGCTGTCTCAGCTGCTTACCCGGTGCGAATTGGATTGCGCCATCATGCAGCGCCGCGGCGCGCACATTGTGTATCTCAAGCGCAGCGGGCAGATATCCACCCTGCTGGGGCTTATGGGCGCTACCCGCGCCATGATGCACTATGAAAACATATTGGCGCAGCGCAGCCTGCATGAAAGCGTGCTGCGCGCCACCAACTGCGACCACAGCAACATGCTGCGCCAGCTATCCGCCGCCCAGCGGCAGATCTCCGCGCTGCAATATTTAGAAGCGCGTTCCCTGCTTGCCGCCCTGCCTCCCGCCCTGCGCGAAACGGCGGAGCTGCGGCTGAAAAACCCCGACGCCTCGCTGGAACAGCTGGGCGAAATGCTGGATCCGCCGCTGGGTAAATCCGGCGTAAACCACAGACTACGAAAAATAATGCAGTATGCGCAAGCCTCCGGCGCGCCCGTACTTAATGGAGATGATCAGAATGTTGACCCTGAAGCTGTCCCTCAAGCATAATTGCCCCTTTACGCAGGAAACCGCCGCACGCTTTGCGCAAATGCTTTCCCGCTATGAAGCCTCGGTGCTGCTGTGCGACGCGCACCGCACCATCAACGCAAAATCTCTGCTTGGCATCCTGTCGCTGGGCTATATCCAGCAGGAAACCCTGGAAGCTGTGATCGACGGCCCGGACGAGCAGGCCGCCGCCCAGGCATTGCAGGATTATTTTTCCAATTGATTTTTAAATACCTCATTTTATCGCCGCAGGGCCGCTCCTTCATCCTGCACAACGCTGCCGCTGGAGATCATGCCGCGGGTGATGCAAAATGGCCTTCCGCTTTTTCCGATGGGAATAAGGCTCTCCGCCTGCAAAAAACAAAAAGGGTCGCCCTTCCACACGCCGTCAGGCAGCAGGAAGGGCGACCCTTTTATCTCTGTTTTACGTTTACTCATCCAGCAGAACGTCGCTCTGCGTCTTTCTAAACTCCATGGGCGAAAAGCCGCATTCGCGCTTAAAGGACACGCAAAAGTGCGATTCGTTTGCATAACCGCAGGAAAGCGCCACCTGCTCCAACGGCAACGAAGTATTCAGCAGCATATACTGCGCCTGCTCCGTGCGAATAATGGCCAGCATTTCGCGGGGAGATTTGCCGTAGACCTCTTTAAACGCTCGAAAGAGCTGCGACCGGCTAAGGCCAATGAACGCCGCTAACTGCTCCACCGTGACCTTTTGATTCAGGTGAGAGCGCATGTACGCCGCGGCCTGATCGCAATAGCGCATGGACAGGGTGGAAGCCTTGATGCTCGTTTCCCCCGCCCAGGAGAGAAAATTCAGCATATCGCCCGCAATAATGGAGCGCATGGATACGATATCCGCGCACTTGGGGATATCGTGCAGAATGCGCTGATAGGAGCGCTGAAGCTGCTCATCCCCGCTCATTTCCCATATGGGATGGCTCTCGCTCAGCCCCATGGCGGCAATCATCCGCAGCGCATCCGCCCCGCGAAAGCCCAGCCAGGCATACGTCCAGGGATCATGCGCGTCCGCTTCATAATAAGCTGTTTTGCCCTGCCAGATCAGGAATCCCTGCCCGGTATGCAGAACATAGCGCTTTCCTTCCTGCTCAAAAAATCCACAACCGGAAAGGATGATATGAAACAGAAAGCACTCATGCGCCATCGGGCCGAAACTGTGCCGGGGTTCGCAGGCCATATAGCCGCTGCGTCTGAGCAGAATATCCATCCTTCCGCCTCCTTATCGCCCCAGCTATTTCGCCATGCGCACGACAAACTCCTGCTTTAGCCCTTGACCGCGCCCAGCATAACGCCCTTCACGAAGAAGCGCTGCATAAACGGATACAGGCACAGCATGGGGAAGGACGCGATCACAATCAGCGCGTACTTGATGGTTTCCGTCAGCAGCAGCGCCGTAGCGGTATCCTCCCCGCCGCCGCCCTGCTCGGCAAAGTCATTGCCGGAGAAATAGCTGCGCATGATCAGCTGCAACGGATAGCGCATGCGATCGCGCAGATAGATCAGAGCGCTGAAATAGGAGTTCCAATGCGAAACGCCATAATACAGGATCATCACAGCCACGATGGGCATGGACAACGGCAGCACCAATTGCAGCAGGATGGTCATCCAGTCCGCGCCGTCAATACGCGCAGCCTCGTACAATTCGCCCGGGATAGAGGTCTGGAAATAGTTTTTCATGATCAGCATGTTCCATGCGCTGATCGCGCCGGGCAGCACCAGCGCCCACACGGTATCCATCAGGCCCAGCCTTTGCACAGTCAGGAAGGTGGGCACCAAGCCGCCCGAAAAGAGCATGGTGAAGGTGAACAGGAACGTGATGCCCTTGCGCGCGCCAAAGGTTTTCTGCGAGAGCGGGAAGGCGGCCATGATGGTCATCACCAGGTTGATGCTGGTGCCAATCAGGGTGTATAGGATGGTGTTGCCATAGCCGCTGAGAATCAGGGAGTTGTTAAACACGTGCTCATAGGCAACCTTGGTCATGCCCTTGGGGAAAAGCACCACCTTGCTCTGCACCACCAGCAGCGGCGACGAAGCCGAGCAGCTGACCACATAAATCAGCGGATACAGCACCACCAGCATCATCACGATCAGGATGCTGGCGTTGACAACATCAAAAACCACGTCTCCCCGAATGCGCTTAATAGCGGTCGAGGAAGTTTTTTTCGCGGTAGTCATAACAAATCGCGCCTCCTTACCACAAGCTCACTTCGGAGATTTTACGGCTAATAAAGTTCACGGTGCAAATCAGCACCAGATTGATGACAGAGTTAAACAGGCTGATGGCGGTGGAGAAGGAATAGTTGCCATCCTTAATGCCCTGCGTATACACATAGGTAGCCAGCACCTGCGAGGAGGTGCGGTTCAGGTCGTTCTGCATGGCGTAGGCTTTTTCAAAGCCGACGTTCATCACATGGCCGACGTCCAGGATAAACAGCGTAACCGCGGTGGGAATCAGCACAGGCAGGGTGATATACCAGATTTTTTGCAGCTTGGTTGCGCCGTCCAGCGTGGCCGCCTCATAATGCTGCGGATCGACATTGGACAACGTGGCCAGATAGATGATGGACCCCCAGCCGGCGCTGGACCACACGCCGGACCAGACGTACATGTGCGGGAAAGCGGAGGCGCTTTCCATGAAGGGAATGGGCTCGCCGCCCAGCATGCCGATGAGCATATTCACCACGCCGCCCGAACGCATCAGGGCAGAGGGCGCGGCAAACATCTGCTGCATAATACCCACGACGACAATCGTGGAAATAAAGTGCGGAGCATAGGTAACAACCTGTACCGTTTTCTTGAGCTTCGTGCTGCGCAGCTCGTTCATCATCAGCGCCAGCAGCAGGCAGCAGGGAAATTTGGCCAGCAGCGAGTAAAGGCTCAGGCTGATGGTGTTGCCAATAATCTGCAGCGAATAGGACGAGCGCAGGAAGCGTTGAAAGTGCTTGAACACATTCACCTGGCCGCGGGAGGAAGCCCACGGGCTGCCCCAGATGCCCTTGGTCGGCTTGAAATCTTTAAAGGCAATCTGCACGCCCAGCATAGGCCAATAGTGGAATAGAATCAGATAAACGACCGGCAGAAGCACAAGCAGATAAAGCTGCCAGTTGGCAGCCATTTCATTTCTCAGCCGCTGCGTCCAGCTTTTCCGGCCGGGCACTTTCAAATTTGTAGTCATGATTTGAAGCTCCTTGTTTACGGCGTCAGGATTATAAGGAGATCGGGGGCACAGCGCGACATGTGCCCCCGATCGACGGTTGCTTTACTTCGTCTCGAGCATACGATCCAGCGCAGTCTGATACAGGTACATCATGTCTTCCAGACCGAGGCTTTCGATCTGCTGCACATATTCGTTCCAAACGGCGTCGTCGTTAACGTCCTTGGTGCCCTTGATGAAATCAGCGCGCCAAACGTCATGGCAGTTGGTGTTGATATCAGCCTTGAGGGCAGACACTTCTTCCGCTTCCTCGATGGTGAAGTTGAACAGCCAAGCCTGCTGGTTGGTGTAGGGCGCCAGCTTCTGAGAGGTTTCGTAGCCCAGGCCGCGGCACTGCGCGCCGGGGAAGGTTTCATCGGTGAACCAGCAGGGCACGTTGCCGGAGGCATAGCAGGACACCTGAGCAGTAACGAGGTCGTAATTGGTGTTTTCGTTCACCTGATCCAGGATATAATCGTTCCAGGTGGGCAGGTGCTGCTCGTTGTAGTGCCAATCTTCGCCTTCCTTGCCGAAGTTGATCAGCAAGCTGCCTTCGTAGGTGTACAGGTTGTCAATCCACTTGACCAGCATTTCGGGCTGCTTGCAGTTGGCAGAGATGACGAAAGCGCCCTTGTAGATGCCGCTGTCGGTGGTATTCCAGGCCTTGTAGCCATCCGGGCCCTGGATGGGTTCGTCCATGCCGATGTAGTCGGCTTCATCGATGCCAGCAGCCGCCAGGGAGTGATAGGCCAGGCCGAAGATCTGGTTCTGGCTGCCCAAAGCCACCATGGAGGAGGTCTTCAGAGAAAAGATGTTGCTGTCGATCAGGTTGTTGGTGTACAGCTTGTTCAGGTAGGACAGCATTTTGCGGTATTCTTCGGTGGTGTATACATAGCGCACCTTGGTCTCATCGGCAGGATCGGCATCCACGCACAGATCCTCGCGGCCACGGTTGTTGATGCCGAACGCGCCGGAGAACAGGTTCATAATACGGGTGAGGCTGTTGGAGGTGATGCCCACTTCGTCGCCGGGATCGCCGTTGCCGTTAGCGTCGTTATCGCGGATGAGCACCAGCAGATCGTACAGTTCGTCGGTCGTCTTGGGCGCGCCGGTCGTCCAACCGACGTTTTCCATCATGTGCTTGTTGAAGTAGAAGTTGGGCAGAATGCGGGAAGAGATGCTGTCCTTCAGGGTCGGGGTGGCATACAGCGCGCCCGTCTCAGGATCCAGCATGGAACCCCAGGCGTTCATATCGTCCATCTTCTGGCACAGGTTCGGGGCATACTCGCGAACCAGTTTGCTGATATCCAGAAACATGCCTTCGGGGCCGTACTTTTTCAGCTGCGTATCGGTGATATTGCAGCGGAAGAAGGCGTCCGGCAGCACAGAGGGATCGCCGCCAGCCAGCGTGATGCCCAGCTTATCCTTCATTTCGTTCAGGGTGTAGAGCTCCCACTTGATGTGGACGCCGGTCGCTTCTTCCAGGTACTTCCAGCACTTCATGTTTTCCCAATCGGTCTGGAAGGTGGGGTTGTACGCGGCCCAGAAGGTGAATTCCACGGGTTCCTCGGAGACGCGGTTCAGCTCGGCCATCGCCACGGTGGGCAGCAGCAGAGCCAGCGCAAGCAGCAGAGCCAGGATCTTTTTCATGTTTCGTTGCCTTCCTTTCGTTTTTTAAACGGTCTATCTCAACCCGGAAACACTATGCATTTCCGTTTGATTCGCTTAGTGATACTCAGGCAGCCAGCCCTTGTGAGCCTCGATCATATCATCGCACAGCGCCACGATATCGTCAATGGACAATTCGCTTTGCATATGCGGATCCATCAGCGCAGCCTGATAAATGTATTCCTTCTTCAGGGTCTTGGCGGCCTCGATGGTCAGCAGCTGTTCGTTGATATTGGTACGGTTCAGCGCCGCGCACTGCTCAGGCAGATCGCCCACATAGCAGGGCGTTACGCCTGAGCCATCCACCAGGCAGGGTACCTCCACGCAGGCGTTCTGCGGCAGGTTGGTGATCAGCCCCGTGTTGATCACGTTGCCGCCGATCTTGTAGGGCGTATTGGTTTCCATGGCGGCCATGATATGGCTGGCATACTCGCGGGACAGCTCATGGCGCAGGTTGGGATTGTTGGTCAGCTCGTCGCGCTGCGTGGCCCATTTTTCAATGTTCTTGATGCAGCGGCGCGGATACTCATCCAACGGGATATTGAAGCGCTCGATCAGCTCGGGATACTTATCCTTGATAAAATAGGGCGTGTATTCGGCGCTGTGCTCGCTGGATTCCGTTACATAGTAGCCAAAGCGCTTCATAATTTCATAGCGCACCATGTCCTCATGTTTTTCCGTGCGAGCCAGGGCGCGGCGCTTGATTTCGGGATACAGGTCGTTGCCGTCCTTATCGCGGATATCCAGCAGCCAAGCCTGATGATTGATGCCCGCAATCAGCGTGCGGATGGTCGGATCATATTCCATGCCAAGGCCAGCCAGCAGCCGCTTGGCGCACACCTGCACGCTGTGGCACAGGCCCACCGTCTTGATGGGGGTGTAGCGCTGCATATAGCCGGTCAGCATGGCCATGGGATTGGTATAGTTGAGGAACCACGCGTCCGGGCAAACCGCAGCCATATCATCGGCAAAATCCTGCATCACGGGAATGGTGCGCAGAGCACGGAAGATGCCGCCGATGCCCAGCGTATCGCCGATGGTCTGGCGCAGGCCGTACTTCTTGGGCACTTCAAAGTCCGTTACCGTGCAGGGCTCATACAGACCCACCTGAATGGCGTTAATCACATAGGATGCGCCGCGCAACGCTTCACGGCGGTTTTCCACGCCCAGATAGGCGGTGATCACCGCATGGCCGCCCATATTGCTGTTGAGCGCCGTCAGCATCCTGCGGCTATCGTCCAGACGAACGGGATCGATATCATACAGGGCAAATTCGCTGTCCTTCAGCACGGGAGACAGCATGCAGTCGCCCACTACATTTTTGACAAAAACACTGGAGCCCGCTCCCATAAAGACGATTTTAGCCATAAATCCGTTCCTCCCACAAGGCGTAACATTTGTGCTATAACATTTGCATTATACGGTCAAAATCCAGCCTTCCGCAATATCTATATGTTGCATATTCATTTTCTGAATGTTGCATCATTCGCCGTTGTTAGCGCTGGTTAAAACGTTAAAAATAAAAAGTACCGCAAAATCATGGATCTTGCGATACTTTTGCATAAGCGTGCGGTCTTCCCCCGCTCACATCATCTTCTGCGCAGCAATCAGATATCCCAGCGCCCCTGCCAGGCACAGCGCGCCGCACAGCATGGAATAAGCGGCTGTCAGGCGGTTGGTGGTGCCGTAAATTTCCAGCGCGCCCCGCATCAGGCTGCCGATCATGGCGGTCATCACGCCCGCGCGCCAAGCATACAGCGTCCAAGGTTTCGGCAGGCGACGCAGGCGTGAAATCACAAAGCATGGCAGTGTGCCACCAATCATTGGATATAAAAAGGCAAGAATCATGCTGCGTGCGTATACCTGATGGCTAAAGCACTCATAAACAAATGAGAACGCTGCGCAGGCAAGGCTGATCCACAGAAAGCGCCATCCCAGCCTTTTTATCCGGGCCCGGCTTATATCAGTAGCCGATGTAGACAATGTCGCTCACGCTCCTTTCCTGGATGCGCCTGCCGTTGGTGGTGGGGTTGTTGACGACCGTACCATTGAAATACAAGGTGGACGATCCGCCGCCATCCAGATTATAGGCTGTCTGCGCGCCCAGCAACTGCATCAGCTGCGCCAGCTCATACAATGACAGGCCTGCGCTTTGGCTGGTGCGGCCATCCGACACAACAAACAAATAGTGCAGCGGCGCAACGACGCCAATGGCCGTACGTGGATTGCTGACCATGGCCTTGCCCACCTCATCCTTTTGCGATACGGTGATTTCGCCATCCGCCACCAGCGCCGGGCCAAAGGAGAACACCTGCATCGCTCCCTGCTGCAGCAGCGAATCCGCCGAGATGCTGCCTTCGTCAATGACGGCGAATGAACCGTCGGAAAAAATCACCAAATCCTCCTGATCAGCCGCGGCGGTACTGCGATACAGCGTGCCGTTGCGCAGCACATAGCCGCGTTCGCGGGAGCCATAATAATCGCCGTTAATAGCCAGGATGGCACTTTGCCGCGCGGCAATGGCGGAGGTCGTCTCCGTCACGTTTTTGCCATAAGCATTCTGCGCCAGGGCTGTTTTCAAATACTCCGGGGAGGATAGCGTCACATCAGCAATATAGACGGTCGTATCGTCCAACCGCCGGGTATCAATTTGAATGGAAATATGCGCATCCTGATAGCTATTCTCAGTAATGGTCGGTTCCGCGCTGGCAACGCTTGGCGTTTGCGTCCTCTGAGGCGCTTCCAGCGTGGTTTCCCCCCGCGCAATCACAAACGTATCCAGCGTCACAAAGCCGGTAAAGCCCATCAGCAGCGCAAGATAAACGCAATACAGCACCTTCGCGCCCCTGTTCATGGCCGCCATCTGCCTCCCCCGCCGAAACCGCCAAACCCGCTGCCATAGATCGGCCCGTTCATCGTGATATTCTGGGTGGCGGAGCCGATTTTTAGCGTGTAGGTTTGGCCGCTCTGGATTTCAGGCAAGCTGATAACCACCGAAGAAAAGCTCTTTTTCGCCGTGCAGGAGATCAGCTCGTTGCCGTTTGCATCCAGCAGCGTTACCACGGTGCCCGCCGCCTGGGTGGAGCAGGACGCCAGTATGGAGCCCTGCGAGGAGGAATCGTCGAAGTTCTGCGCCATGCCCGACGCGCCCAGGGCGACCACCGCGCCGCCCGTAACCGTGCCCGTACCATCAAAATCAAGAGCCCCATTATTGCTGCTTTCAGGACCATATACATATACATTTCCTCCTGTTACAGTCAAATTGCCGTCAGAATCCAATCCGTCGCCCGCCGCGTCGATTACAATGTATCCACCGGAAATAATCAGCTCGTTATTACCGCTGCTTTGCATAAAGCTGCGCCGCGTATCGTCGCCACTGTCGCCGCCCGCAGCGTTCAGGCCGTCGTCTGAGGCAGTCGCGTCGATCTTGCCGCCCGAGATTTCGATGCACTGGCCCTCGATCCCCTCGTAGCTGGCGCTGATGACAATCGTTCCACCTGATATCGCAACGTTTTCATCCGCATGCACGCCATCGTCGCCCGTGGCGATCTGATACGTCCCGCCTGCGATGTTCACATCGGCGTTGCTGTGAATCGCGTCGTCCTGGCAATCCAGCGTGAAATCTCCGCCAGTCAGCGTCACGCTGCCGCTGGCCTTCAGTCCCTTGGCGCTGGCAGTATCCTGTGCGGAGTTGCTCGCACTATCCTGCCAGCCGAACCAGCCGCGGCCCCCGCGCTCCTCCTGATGAGCGGGCGCATTCTGGCTGCCGCCGCCCGTGACGATATCAAAATCGCCGTCCGTGATTTCCAGCGTGCCGCCCGCGTCAATGCCGTCTCCATTCGCCGCAATGCGCACGCTGCCGCTGCTGATAACCACCATTCCCCGGGTGGTATCCTCATCATTTTCGGCGTGCAGGCCATCCTGCCCAGCCGTAATATCCAGCGTTCCGCCGCAGATATACACACCGTTTTTGCCCGTCGCGCCATGGCGGGCGGCGGTAATGCGCACGCTGCCGCCGGTTATTTTCAGCTTGCCCTTGACCGCAACGCCATGTCCCGCCGGGGATGCAACCGTCAACGCGCCCGCGCCGTTAATCGTCAGGGTATCCTTGGAGAACACCGCTGCGTCAATGTTGTTATCGTCAATCGCCTCAAACGCATCGCCGCTGGAAAGGTTGTTCTTCGTGCCCGCCGCCAGCGTCAAAAACACCTTATCGGCCTGGCGTACATAGATCGCAGCGGAGGTTTCGCTATGAATGGTCACGCCATCAAGCACCAGCTGCACCTTGGCGTCCTTGGGCGCGTCCACAATGATCTGCCCATTTTGCAGCGTACCCGTCAGCACGTAAACGCCCTCTGCCGTAATCGTTGCGGTCGTACCGCTGACGGTCACGCTCTCCGTGCCTGCGGCAATTTCGTTATCAAGCAGTTGAATCATCGCCGCCTTGTTCGCATCGTAATCCTGCGCCAAATCCCGCGCGGTAAAATAGCTTTCCTCCTCCGCCAGCGCGGCGCTGAGAGGCAAAAGTGCCAGCGCCAGCATCAGGCAAACGAGTTTTTTCAGCTGCATCATTTCTTCTTCCTCCTATTCTGAAGGTCGATTTTAACATACCCCCAGAAAATGACAAAGCAATGAATGAAGCGTAAACAAATCCATGCCTGCAAAAAGGCTTGCGAAGCGCTGCGCCGCATGCTATGATAGGTAAGAATCAAACGGATCGTGCGCTCATTCTGCCCAATATGCCAAAGGAGCCAAATATGAAAGAAACAAAAATCAGCCTTCTCAGCCTGACAGCCCTGCTTTTGCTTTCATGCATTCTTCTGCTTCCAATCGGCAGCAACGCCAATGCCGACGACACGTCTTTTTATGTCGCCTCTCTGACGGACGCGGACGTGTTTATCGATCTTCCGGCCCTGCGGCAATATGGCGATTATACCTGCGGCGCCACCTGCGTACAGATGCTGATGAACTGGCTTGATCCCTATACAGCCGACCTGAACCTGACACAATATGAAAACCTGCTTGGCACCACGCCCGAAAGCGGCACGCCGCCCAGCGCCATTATGGCATATCTGGAAGAAAATGACGTTGCTTTCACAGCATCCCAGCAGCTATCCCTGGACGACCTGCTGCAAAAGCTGGCTGCGGGACATCCCGTTTTGATGCCGCTGCAAGCCTGGTCTTCCGCAGAGGATGGCAGCTATAATCTGGATGCCCCCTCTGATTCAGAATCCTACCTCGTTGAGGGGCATTGGGTGATCTGCGTTGGCTACTGCCAAAACGCCGAAACGCCCTATTTCATCTTCAACGACCCTGCCTGCGTGAGACATACCATCCTCTATGCGGACGAATTGAACCGGCGCTGGATCGACATGGACAGAGCCGGCGCGATCTTTGATCATTTCGGCATCGAAATCACGCAAAGCACAACATATAACAAAAACGGGTTGTTCTATATGGATTAACAATTCAAGCGCTATCATCCCAAACGCTTCCCCTGCTTTCCCGCAGGCGGAAGTTTTTTTGCAACACCCCGCATTCTATGACATTTGTATGGATTGCATGCATAGCAAAAATGCAAATTATGGTCTATATATATTTAGAAATACATAGAAAGCAGGGAATTTGATGAAAGGCTCGTTTTTATTTCTATCCTGTCTGATGCTTTTGCTGGGTCTCTGCTCACTAGCAAGCGCCGAAGAAAGCGGCGGTTACACCTGATGTGCCAGAATCTGCGCGCGCCCAGCAGCAAGGAGCTGGCGGATCCGGCGCTGTCCCCCGCGCATCGGTCGGAGCTGTTCAAAACGCTGCTGGCTCAATACGCGCCCGATGTGGTCGGCCTGCAGGAGGCCAAGGGCGTAATGGCAGGAACTGCTGGAAAGCTATCCCCAGGACACGGGCTACGGCTATACGGCGGCCGTCAAAATCAACCCCGACGCGCAGGGCTATACCGCGATCCTGTATAAGCAAAGCCGCTTTGAGCTGCTGAAGGAGGGCGTTTTCTGGCTGACGGATACGCCGGACATGCCCTCAGCATTGTGAACCGTTACATGCGCAACTGCACCTGGGAGCTGCTGCTGGATCAAGAGACGGAGCAGTCCGTATATGTATTCAGCACCCATCTGCACGATCCCATGGGCGCAGCCGCCGACGAGGTGCGCGCGCTGCAGACGCAGTATCTGCTTGAAAAAGCCGCGCAGGTCATGCAGGCACACCCCGAAGCTTCATCTCTGATCATGGGCGATTTCAACGCCCGGCCAGACAACGATCCGGCCTCCGCCTCGAAAAATTGCTATAATAAAGATCTGGAGACCCAGATAAACGCCGCGGGCTACCAGGATGCGCGCGTAGCGACGGAATACGGCGCGAAGGGCTCCGTCCATGGTTTTGGCAAGTATTCAGCCATTCTGGTTATCTGTTTGCAAGCGCCGATTTTCAAATTGAGGATTTTTCTGTGCTGGATGAAAAAATCAACGGCGATTTTTACATGCGTGTGCTGGTATTAGGCGGATCCACGGCGAGCGTGCAGGCGGGGCATCAGGTTACGCTCTGCACGCCATATTACGCGCTGGGTGAGGATGCAGCAGGCAGCTGGGCCGTTCATTCCAAGGCGGGATGGGAAGCCTGGCGGCAGCGGCTGGGCTGCGCCATGACGTTTGGCGACCACGAAACGGGCTGCACGCAAAATTACAGCCAGTGGCACATGTGCGACAGCGCGCACGCGGGTTATCAGCGGCTGGATCAGGGCACGCTGAACGATCCCGGCAAGGATAGCCTGTCCAAGGAAATTCAACGCTGCCTGCACGATCCGCACGGCCGCAGCTTCCACCCGGCCGGACGGCTGGGGCTTCTGCCCGCGCAGGATGCGCCGCGCTATGCGCCCGTGCCGCTTCGCGCCCTGCTGCCCAGGGAAATCGATAACATGTTGGTATGCGGCAAGGCGTTGTCCATGGATCAGGATGCGCTCAACTACGCGCGGATGGCTCCGGACGTGATGTGCGTGGGCGCGATTGTGCCCGTCGCCCCCCGTACCCGTGCAGGATACGGCGCTGCACATTGCCTGCGGCGACGAGCGCGGCTTTGCCCAGGCGGTGCTGACCAACGACGCCGCTATCCTCGCCGCCCTGCCGCCTTTTGAACAGGCGGGCGCGCTGAGCAATCGTCTGCTGGCGGATAAAACGCGCCTGTGGTTTGGCGATATCAGCGGCGCGCAGCGCTGCACGGAAACGCTTGAACAGCTGTGCGAACGCCTGCGTGGATATGCATATATTGACCGACAGGGCAAGGATGGTGTGGTGCGCGCCGGGCTGGTTGGCCCGCTGGATGATTACTGGCTTGCCATTCAGCTTTGCGTGCTTGCTGTCCAAGGCTCATTACGCGCCCGCGCAGCCTGCCATCCTCGCCTTTCTGCGGAATACGAGCATTGAGGGCGCATGGACAAATGCGATTTTGAGCTGCTTCTGCGCCGTCCGCTGCGTGAAAGCCAGGGGCGACTCCTTTCGCTGATGCATGCGGGCCACATCCCTCATTCTCTTCATTTCGCTCTCGGAGGCCCGGTAACAGACGAAGCCACCTACCGCGCACAGCACGGCAAAAACCTGTGCGCGCGCTGGAAAACGGCTTTTATGAACCGCTGCCGCCCGTTTTTCCCACGCAGGAAACCACTTTTTCCGTTCTACCACCCGCGCAGAGCAGCGCGTGGCTGCGGGATACCCTGGCGCTGGGATTGAGCATCGCCCCAATTCAAGCCTATATCCGGGAACGGGTTGTACCCTTTCTGCTGAGCACGCGCACAGCGCCCGCGCAGGCGCACGCCCTTTTTGAGCATCTGCTACAACGACAGGAGGCAGACTATGCTTCCCGCGCGGATGCAGATGTATACGCGCGCATGCGCTGCGTCGCTTGAATCCCTGCTGGATGTATATCTGGAACGCTTGGAAGCGCTGTCCGTCAACCAATCGGGCTACGGCTATCTGGTTGACGAGGCCATCCGCTGCATGGAGGAACGCCTCCACGAAAGCTCGCTGTCGCTGCAGGAGGTTTCCGACTGTGTTTTCGTCTTTTTCATACAATCCCCCCGTTTCAGGGTTTTTGATCAAACGCGTTTGGGATGAGATAGCGTCTTCACTTTATCAAATCATGGAAAGAATGTCAAAAGTTCAATTGTAAATCTTTGCATATCGATCCGTATTCTGACAAAAAAGGCGGCTGAATAAATCAACCGCCTTTGAAACTATACAATTTTCGCGAATCGCTTATTTTTTATGGAACACAATCGCGCGATCATACACGATTTCATAATACGAAGGGCCAACGCCCGTTTCAGGCTCCACATAGGCGCGATAAGCGATGAGCAGCTGCGTGCCGTTATCCGCGCCATAGAAGCGCCCGTTGGGGTTGTCGGTGCTGTAAGGAATGACGGCGGTATGGCTATCCAGCGCGGTTCGCGCCATCTTGAGCACATAGTATTTGCTGCTGTCCACGTCAGGCAGGTATTCAGCCGCAGAATCCCCGTACATGGAATCATACAGACTGACAATGCCGTTAAGTCTGGGGCGGGCATAGAGCACGGTGTTCGCGTAGGTCGCCTTGCCAGCAGCAACGTGATTTACACCATAAACCACCACAAAGTCCTCGTCGGAGTTCAGAGTAAAATCGTTGGTCATCAAATAGCTGGTATCGCGGTTATCACCCTGGGCGTTTTCATCGTTCAGATAGCCCGTCATGCCCTCGGGCACGGCGATGCGGGCGCTAAACTCCTCATAGTCGTATTCGCCGCCATACTGCGCAATCAGTCTCTGGCGAATCTGATCCAACGCCTTATCAGCTTCGGGCAGGCTCTGCACCTCGTGCACGCCCGTGCCGCGCGGTGTAAGCGCAGGATAGGCATAGGCATTCACAGGCGTTTCGGCCTTGGGCGTAACGCGATACACGCGCATCGATTCGGAAAGCGTCGTGCTCCACTGCTCAAAGGCCGCCGCATCCTCCGGCTGGGAGGTGCGCATCAGGATGGTAAACACGTCCGCGCCCTTTTCCAGGCCCATGCGCAGCGTATCGGCATAGAAGGGAGCGATATTGATCATGCCCGCGTCAAAGCCCGCTTCAATCAGCGCAGCGCGGATGGCTTCCGCCGTATCCTGATTGCCCGATGCAATGTAGGCAAATTGACCGCCGAAGCAGGTTTCCCCGCCCGCATAGCGGATGTTGTTCATGTTCACCGGCTCGCCCAGGCTGGCAAAAACCGGGTGATACACGCCCGCTTCAGCGCTGCCATACTTGAAAAAGCTGCGCTCGGTGTATTCCTTGCCCGGCTTCACCGCGGAAGCAAACACATAGTTGATCAGGGAAAAGTACTTGCACGCGGGCGGCAGCGTGCCCACAAGCACCACCGCCTCATCCTGGCGCAGCTTATACGTCCAGCCCACAGGGCTGAAATAGGGATTGGCGGGCGCGTTCTCGGCGGCAGGGTCATAAAGCGCAGAGGGCTCCTCCGCAGGCCAGGTCATCTGCCCCATTTCGGTGGCCGGAGCAGGCTCCTGATTGGGCGCGGGCGGGATCATGGGCACCAGATACCCAGAGCCAGCATTATTGCCAAAGCAGGAGATCAGCTTGCCCTGGCTGGCCAGTTCGATGGTGTCCATATGCTCAAAATGGCCTTCCTGCACATGGCAGGTTTCAGACAGCGCCTCCGCAAACAGATCGGCGTTTTCCTTTTCCGCCAGGGCGCAAGCCGGCCAGGCAGCCAACAGCGCCAGCATCAGTGCGATCAATTTCTTCATGTTTTTTCTCCTTTATGGTTCAACAATATGGAAGTACAGTTCCGGCACGGCCATGCTGCCGCAAAGGGCCGCAAACAGTGCCTGGTCGCCGCTTTCAAGGATGACGAGCTTTTCGATATTCTCCTGATCGCCGTTCGCCATCGCCAGAATGCCCGCACGGACGGTGGATAGGGTCAGGTCGGCCTGCGCGTCGGAGACGCCCTTGTAGTACAGCAGCACACCGTGATGCAGCTTAAGCAGATAGTTGTCGTCACCCGCCAGCTTCAGATTGACGGTAAAGGACTGACCGGCCAGCTTTTCCGCATCCAGCATAATGCCCATATAGTCCAGCATCGTCTGCGCGTCCATGCCCTGCGCGGTGGTGCCCGCACCGATGCGGCCGGTCTGCGGATACGCGCCCGTGCCGTTGCGCAGCTCGAAGGCCGCAACCAGATAGGCGTTTCGCCATGCGCCGGATTCCGCCTGATAGCCCAGCTGTTCCAGCGCGTCGGCGCAAAGATAGCGCGCATCCATGTTGGTGGGATCGGCAAATGCCAGGGTGTTGGCAATCTGCGCCACCCACTGATACTCGCCCTTTTCATAATCGGCGCGCGCCATTTCCAGCACCTTGGCCGGATCGCCCAGGTATTCCATTAACTTCTTAGCGTATTCAGTGGGCGCCAGCTCATCCAGGTTCACCGGGTTGGCGTCGTACCAGCCCATGTACTTTTGATAGACCGCTTTGACGTTATGCTTGAGCGTGCCATAATACTGCCGGGTATACCACACCCTGGCCAGCGCTTCAGGCAGCTCTATCATGGCGGCGATTTCATCGGCAGTATAGCCCTCGTTGATGTACAGCAGCGTCTGATCGTGCATGAACTTATACACAGCGGCGGTATTGGTCAGGTATTCGGCCACCACGTCCTTGCCCCAATGCGGCCAGTTGTGGGATTGGAACACCACCTCCGCATCCGGGAACAGCGTCTGGGCCTGGGTGATATAGCGCGCCCAGTCGTTGGCGTCGCGCACCTCCGCGCCGCGCAGGGTGTAGAGGTTATGCATGGTGCCGGTGCAGTTTTCCGCCATCCACAGCGCCTGCATCTGCGGGAAATAGGTATTCATCTCAGCGGGCGATTCGGTGCCCGGCGTCAGTTGGAAGACCGCCTGCACCCCATCGATCTCCATTTCGCATAGCGGATGGGTGATTTCATAGGTAGGCGCGATATAGCCTGTGCCGCCCTGCACGGCGGTCAGGCCGATGCCCACAGACAGGCGGCCCTGCGCGCCATAGGGCAGAAAGCTGCCATACTGATAGGTTGCGCGGCGTTTCATGGCTGTACCCGCAAACACATTTTCGCGCATCACCGAATCGACAAAGCCCTGCGGTACGATAATCGCGGTTTTGCCGGAGGCAATCTGTTCCGCCAGCGGCAGCGACGGATCGGCCGCGTCCCCAGCAGAAATCAGCCCCTCGATGCCGCCGTAATGATCGACGTGCGCATGGCTGATAACGATGGCCACGATGCGCGCCTCGCCCATATGCTCACGGAACAGCTTCAGCGCCTCTGCGGCGGTGTAGCGGCTGCTGGCGCAGTCCATGATGATCCATCCATGCTGGCTGCGGACAAAGGTGATATTGGAAATATCATAGCCGCGCACCTGATAGATATCGTCCGTCACCTTGAACAGGCCGTACAGCGCGTTGTGCTGCGTATTGCGCCACAGGCTGGGATTGGCCGAAGCAGGCACGTCGTCGGCTTCGCGGACAAAATCATATGCATCCTGCGACCAGATCGTCATGCCGTTTTCGGCCTTGATGATCAGGCTTTCCGGGACGGCAATCAGTCCCCGGCGGGCAAACTCCGTCTCCTGCTCATCGGAGAAATCAAGCTGCTGATAAACCGCGGCGTTTAGGCCTTCCGTAATCGTAGTGGCCGGCTTTTTTTCGGCATTCAGGGCGTCTTCGGCAAGCCCAGGGGCAAACGAGCACGCCAGCAAAACAGAAACCGCGGCGGCGATGATACGCTTCATAGGGCGCTCCTCCTGTTTTTTTGAAAACGGTCTGGTGCAGGGTAACGCCAAACCAAGTGTTGTGCTTTTACTTCCCGATCACAACGGAAACCTTGATTTCCTTAGCGGTCTCGCTCAGATCCAGGTTGCCGCCGTCGGCCACGGTCACGCGCAGCTCGTACAGCGTGCCGTCCGCCAGTTCGGATACGGTCTGTCCGTCCTCAGCGGTGATCTTCCACAGTTCGGGTGCCACCTGCTGCAGCTTGCCATCCGCGCCGTAGGCATACAGCTTGAGCTCGGCAGCGCTGCCGGACAGGTTGTTCATGCGGAAGGCCACGATGGTGTTGGGATGCACGCTGCGCACCGTCACGGTATTGAGCCAGCTGGCGACGCTGCCTTCACCGCCGTCCTGGGCAAACTGCTGCTGCGAAAGCACGTTGCGCGCAGTCTGATCCAGATCCACCTTGCGATAGGGCATCTCGGGCAGGTAAACGAAGCGATCCTGCAGGCGCAGCAGCTCCAGATAGCCGGTGGGGCAATAGAGAGCGTTGCCGCTGTTGCCGGCGTACATGCCAATGGCCATGTTGTTGTAGCCATACTTGTTGGATACGTCCATGGTGAACACGGTTTCGCCGGTTTCAAAATCCAGGATGATGTACTGCCACATGCTGGTGGTCAGATCCTGCACATAGCCGTAGATATAGCCGGTGGCGGTGGACAGCTTCATAATCGAGGTGTCGCTCAGATCGTTGCGGCTCCAAACGCTCTTCATCTCGTAGCCGTTTTCGGTCTTGATCGTATCCACGCGCTCCACGCCGGGAGCGATCATGCTGTTGCCCTTGGTCAGCCAGTTCATATCGTAGATGTTGGCGTAGCTTTGGATGGAGGAGTCGCTGTCAGGATTAGCCAGACCCGCGTTGCCCGCGCCAAACCAGTTGCACACGATGGTGCTCACCTTGCCCTGGCCGTCGTCATATACGATGGCGGAGTTTTCTACAGCCACCTGATAGCCCTCGGGCAGATCGTCCAGCACAGGCATGCTGGCCACCACTTCGCCGGTCTTCATATCCAGCGCGATCAGATTGACGATTTCCTGATTGTCGGTGAACAGTACCAGTTCGGGCGTCAGCGTGGGCGAGCAGCCGCCGCCCCAGGCCAGACCGCCGCCGGTGGTCTTGTCGCCCTCCTTGCTCACCTTCGCGCCAGCGCTTTCATAGTGCGTTTTCCATACGACCTCCACGCCCTCGTTAGCGCGCAGCAGATAACAGTTCTGGTTGGTCAGGATGACCGCGCCCTCGCGGGAGGCGGCGATGCCGTTTTCCGCGCCCTCGCCGGCAGGCAGATCGCACACATAAACGGCCTTGGCCAGATCAACGGTTTCGCCGTTCAGGATCGCGTCGATGGCGCTGCGGGCGATATAGCCCATCACGCCCTGCTGTGCGCGCTGCGGATAGATGCGGAAGCCGCCGGTGGCGAACCACAGGTTGCCCTCGTAGTCAAACACCACGGACAGAAGATTCTGCCCCAGCGCCTTGTTGCAGCCGGGCAGCTTCTGGTGGGATTTCTTTGAGAAGGTCTGGATTCGCGTGATCCCCCTGCGCCCCGGGATCGTGGCGGCCTATTCGGCACTGACCGGCGCGTTTCGTAAAGCGGAGACTGCCCATGATTGACCTGCATTGCCACATTCTGCCGGAACTGGACGACGGCTCCCAAAGTCTGGAGGAATCCCTCGCCATGGCGCGTATGGGGACTGCCAGCCTCGGTCAGAAGTTCGCCGCCAGCCCCCGGCAGGA
>OLNF01001039.1_pt1 | contig 24339 bp, 25 predicted proteins | sample 1673061 | NCBI WGS metagenome assembly OLNF01 (sample SAMEA3136751, study PRJEB25190) | human gut metagenome
TGGTTAAATACACCGTCAAGAACTACTTTGATATCATTTTTATTTTTTATTGTATGTTCTTGATAAAATTTACTTAATAAGTAATTATAATTTGTTATAAATCTGTCATTATTTTCTGGCCTTTGATATATTAATCCTCCAACACTATGATAGTTTAAAAATGCTACACAATTGTTTTTGAGTGATTTTAGTAAATTTTCTAGTGAAATAACTTCAACTTCTTGAGTAAAATTTTTACTTTGATTATTACCTGGATATCCTATTGGAGATGGAATATCTAATCGTAAATTGTTATAAGCAGCTGATTTATTTAGTTCTTTATCTTTTTTTATGTTAACAGCGGTATTTGAATTTAGATCGATGCCATTACCATTACTTGCCCAATCTATAATACTTCCTTTTGGATGTGGTATTAGTATTTCACCGACAGCATCTTTTAAGATATTATGACCTTTTATTGAATTATTATTTATTTCTTCAAATATTTTTTGATGTTGCTTAAAAGGGTTGTCTCTATTTATTGTGTCGTTGCGAAAGGCTTTATAGTAGTCAAAACAGAACTTTATTTTTTCACTGTCAGTACTATTTTTTCCTAATCTTTCTTTTATTGCTGAAGATATTACAACGTATCCCTCAGGATTTAACATAGGTATAAAGTGTATTGTTAAGTCTTCAAATACAATATTGTTTTTTACTAAGTAACTCATTAAATTTAAAACAAAAGTTACTGTTATTATTTCATTAGCGTGCTGAGAACCTGCTACTACTACTTGTTTTGGCCCACTACCTAGTGTGAAATGTCTAATTGGTAGTTTTTCGTTAGCAGTCCAACCTATAGGTTCTCTTTCTGTAATTATTCCTTTATAGCTATCCATAATCTTTTGACATGTTTCATAATCTAATATCATATTAATTCTCCTTTATTATTTCTTCTACTGTTTCTTTGTCACTAAAATGTGTTTTTTTATTTCCTATTATTTGATAATTTTCATGGCCTTTACCTAGTATTAATAATATATCATTATTAGTTAACATTTTTATACCTTGTTCGATGGCTTTTTTTCTATCTAATTCTATTATATAATTATTATTTGTTTTTTCTTTTAATAGATCATTTATTATTTGATTAGGTTCTTCATCACGAGGATTATCATTTGTGAATATTGTTTTATTTGATAATTCTAATACTAGTTTTCCCATTGTACTTCTTTTTTCACGGTCACTACCTGTTCCGCCACCGCAACCCATTATGGTTATTATTTGATTATGTTTTAATTCTTTGGCAGTCTTTAATACATTTTCTATGCCATCTGGAGTATGGGCATAATCAATAATTATGTTATTATTTTTATAATGTATGTTTTCCATTCTGCCTATTGGTCCATTTACGATATTTAGTATTTTATTTATTTCTTCAAATGTATATCCTATTTTATTTAATACTATTATGCTTGCTAGGCTATTATAGATATTATGTTTTCCTAATAGTTTGGTTGTAAATGTATATTCTTTATTTTTATTTATTACTTTGAAAGTACTATGACTTGATGTTATCTGATAATCTTTTATATAATAATCTCCTTTGGTAAAACTATATGTTATGTTATTATTTTCTTTTAATAGAAAGTATTCTTTGTATTTGTCATCATTATTTATGATTGCATATTTGTTATTTCTTAACATTTTGAATAGATTTTGTTTAGCGAGGGCATATTTTTCCATAGTTTTATGATAACCTAAATGTTCATGAGTTAAGTTGGTAAAAATTGCATAGTTAAATTTTAGACCTGCTAATCTTTTTTGATCTAGACCATGGGAACTTGCTTCTATGCAGACAAATTCACAAGCTTCTTCTTTTGCTTCTAAAAGTAATTCATATATATCTATTATTTCTGGAGTTGTATTTGGTAAGTCTTTAATGAATGTATTTATATAAAATCCATTTGTCCCTATATATGCTGTTTTTCTACCTAGTTTATTTAACATATTATGAATTAGCATACAAGTTGTTGTTTTTCCATTGGTGCCAGTTACTCCAATTAGGGTAAGGTCTTCTATTTCTTTGTAATAGTTATCATATAGATATTTTACTAGGTATTCTTTAGTATTATCTACTAATAATGTTTCTACTGGATAGCTTCCATATTCTGCTACTACTTTAGTTGCACCATTTTTTATGGCATCATTAATATACTTATGACCATCATTATTTGTTTTTAATGCTATAAATGTATCTCCTTTTTGTATTTTTTTTGAATTATATTTAATATTCATATAGATTACCTCCAACTACATATATTATATATTATTATACGATAATTGTAAATTGTAATTAAAATGTTTCATTTTTAGACTATTTTTAGGCTAAAAATGACCTAAAAAGATTACAAGCTTTTTAGGAAATTAATATATTATACTAAATTTAATACTTATGTTTGTTTATACAAGTGTATCGATTTCATTTAATTAGATACTATATAATAAGATAAAGTACTTTTTGATATAAAAACTTTAATAAAACTATATTGACATTATACTATATATAGTTTATACTTTTGTCGCAATTGCAAGGAAAGAAAAAAATTAATTTTTTGAGGGAGGTTTTATTTGAAAAAAATATTAATATTTATTGCAGCACTATTTGTTTTTGTTGGTAGTGTTAAAGCAGAAAATGTTACATTGGTAAAAGATGTATATGATAATACTTATGTTTATTATTATGATAGAAGTATGGGTAAGACTAGATATTTACATGCTAGCAAATATTTATTTGGTAATATCCCTGCTTACTGTATAGAACTTGGAAAAGATATTGCTAGTTTTGATTATACTATGACTAATTCTTTTAATGGCATTAATATAAGTAAAGAGGATCTTGAGTATATAAAACTGCTTAGTTATTATGGTTATAATTATCCTGGTCATGATACTGATAGATATTATATGGCTACGCAAGGTCTTATTTGGAAGAGACTTGCTAGAACTTCGATTAAGTTTACTATTGGATTTAATCCTGATACTTTTTATAATTTAACTGATGAAGAGACTGCTATTAATGTTTTAGTTAATAGACATAATATTAGGCCATCTTTTGATAATGCTAATATTGATGTTATTAGGGGTAATGAAACAGTTCTTGAAGATGAAAATGAAGTTTTATACTTATATTATTCTGATGATGATAATGTTGTTATAGATGGTAATAAGTTAATTATTAAGAAAGATTTTGATAAAGATAATATTGTTTTGAAAAGACATAATTATACTAATAAAGAATTCTTTTTATATACTTCAGGTAATTCACAAAAGATGATGTCTTCTGGTGGGATTACTAATAGTACTAGTAATTTAAATATTAATCTTATTAGTGGTAGTATTGAAATTGAAAAACTTGATAAGGAGATATTAAGTATTAATCCGCAGGGTGAAGCTAGTTTAAATGGTGCTATTTATGGATTATATGATTTTGGTAATAATTTGCTTGATACTTTTGTTATTGGCAGTAAAAATAAGATTGAAAATTTACCTCTTGGTAGATATTATATAATGGAAATTACTCCAGGAGAAGGATATTTACTTGATGATAAGATTTATGTTGTTCAATTAGATAGGGATAATTTAGATATTAAAAGAACGGTATATGATGAAGTTATTAAGAGAAAAATTGAAATATTTAAAGTATATGCTAGTAATGAAACTGGTTTTATGGTTGGAGAAGAGAATATTCAGTTTGATATTTTTGATAAAGATAATAATTTAGTTACTTCAATTACCACGGATAGTAGTGGCTATGCTAGTACTTATTTGGTATATGGTACCTACACTGTTAGGCAGGTTAATTCTTCTTTTGGATATTATAAGATAGATGACTTTAAAGTTACTATTGATAGAGAGGATGATAGACCAATATTTAAACTTATCTCTGATAGTAAGATTACTGGTAAAGTTAGGGTTATAAAGAAAGACTATGATACAAATGATAATATTATTAATGGAAAGGCTAAATTTAGAATATTTGATGTTAATAATAAAAAATATGTTTCATTTAAAGTTAGTTATCCTAGAGAGGAAGTTATTGATACTTTTGACATAGATAGTAATGGTACTTTTATGACTCTTGATGTATTAGAACCTGGTAAATATATTTTATATGAAATTGATACTGATATGGATGGTTACTTATATAATAAAGAAGGAATTTCTTTTACTATTGGTGAAGATAGTGATATGATTAAAGAAAATGATGATATGGTATTAGAACTGTATTTTTATAATAAGAGAGTTAAAGGTACTTTGAATATTACTAAGTATGGTGAGAATATTAAATATAATGATGATAAATATTATTATAATAATGATATTTTACTTAATGATGTGGTCTTCTACTTATATGCTAAAGAAGATGTTTATGAGAATGGTAAGCTTATTTATAGTAAAGATGATAAAGTTAATGAATGTACTACTAATGATGGTAAATGTAAGATAGAGAATATTCCTCTTGGTAATTATTATTTGAAAGAAATTTCTTCTAGTGAAGGTAATGTTTTAGATAATACAGAGTACAATATTAGTTTTAGTTATAAAGATCAATATACTGAGAATATTGTATATAATTTAGAGGTTAAGAATCATTTACCTAAAGGTAAGATAGTTATTAATAAGTATGAGACTGGTACGAAGAATGGAATTAGTGGTACTTTGATAGAAATTAGAAATATAAATAATGAAATTATATATAAAGGTTATACTGATAAAAATGGTAAGATTATTTTAGATGATATGTTATATGGTAAGTATTATGTTTCTGAGGTAGAGGCTAGTACTGGATATAGATTAGTACAAGATAAAATATACTTTGAAGTAGGAGATAAAGACGTTGATATTGATATTTATAATGAAAGAATTAAAGTTCCTAATACTGGTATTTCTTTTGATATTAAAGATATATTTGTTATAGTTTGTTTTATTTCTTCATTAGGAGGTATATTATTAAAATATAAGAATAAATATATTGTTATAGTGGGTTTATTTGTTATTATTACTTCTATTTTATATTTTGGATTAAAGATTTATAACCATTATAATGATATTAAAAATAATGATAAGGCAGTAGAAGCAGTACTCAATAAAAAGATTGATAGTTTAGATAATTTGAAATATAGATATAAGGCAGTATTAGAGATTCCTTCAATTAAGTTAAAGAGAGGAATACTAGATATTGATAATAAGTATAATAAGGCTAAATATAATATTGAACTTATTAAAGAAAAAGATGATATTATAGTACTTGCTTCGCATAATGGTAATAATTATAATTCTTATTTTGGTAATCTTAAAAATATTTCATTAGGAGATACTATTAATTATTATTATGATGGTAAAATTTATAAATATATTTATACTGATAGTTATGATATTAAGAAAGATGGCTATGCTGATATATATAGAAAGAAAGGTAATAAATGTATTGTTTTAGTTACTTGTAAAGATGGAAGAAATGATGGTCAAACTGTATTTATTGGTTATTTAGATGAGATTTTAGAATACTAAAAAGGTGAGGATTTTTTCCTTGCTTTTTTATATATATCGTGATATTATTATTATAGGTGAGAGGTAAGAAATGGCTAAGAAGAAAAATATCAAACTTACAGAACACATATCATATTGTATTATAGATAGTACTATTTATTTATTTCAAAATAATATTAATTTATCTGAAGAAGAGATAGAGATATTATATAAGAAACTTACTTTAATTATTGAAGATAATGGTATTTCTTATATAAATATATCCGCTAGTAAGATTGAAGATAGAAAGGAAATGTATCAGAAACTTGGGTTTTCTTTATCTTATTATGATGTTAATAAACTTAATGTTTTATATGATGGTAAGAAGAATAAGAAAGATTATAGATGTTATGGTATTATGACTAAGAAAGATTTTTTTGATAAAATTAATAACAAAGAGGATAATCCTGAAAAGCATGATAGAGTGATTAATTCTAATTCTGGTTATGTATATAATTTATTCCTTTTGTTTGGAAGTATTATGTTTCTTTGTTATTTATGTGTACAAGGGGCTATTTATTTGGTTAAATAGAATGGAGGAATGTTTATGACATTAGATAATGTATTAGTGATACTTAGAGCAATTATTGATATTTCGCTTGTTTGGATGGTTATGTATTTTATTCTTAAAAATATTAAGAACAATGTTAAGATGATACTTTTGTTTAAGGGTGTATTTGTAGTTTTGATTGTTAAAATTCTTAGTGATACGCTTAATCTTACTACGATTGGATTACTTTTAGAATATGTAATTATGTGGGGACCACTTGCTCTTATTATTATATTTCAACCAGAAATTAGAAGTATTCTTGAGCATATTGGTAGAAAGCAATTACTAGGAAGACATAAAGTACTTACTTTGGATGAGAGAGAAAAATTAGTATATGAGGTTATGTCGGCGGTTGATTATCTTAGAAAAAGTAGAATTGGTGCATTAATTGTATTAGAGAGAGATATTAGTTTGAATGAATATATTGAAAGAAGTAAACCTATATATGCAGATATTTCTTCAGAACTTTTAATATCAATATTTTTTCCAAGAAATCCTCTTCATGATGGTGGAGTAATTATTCAAGGTAATAAAATTACTTCAGCAGGTGCAGTATTTCCAATAAGTATTAATAGTAAAATTAGTAAGAAACTTGGTACTAGACATAGAGCTGCGATTGGAATAAGTGAAGAATCTGATGCTATTGCTATTGTAGTTAGTGAAGAGACTGGCAAAATTTCAATTGCTGTAGGAGGTAATTTAAATTATAATCTTTCTCTAGATGATGCTAGAATGATTTTAATTGAAGAACTTAAACCTAAAAGGGAAGTTCTACTCGATGATGAATTTGAAGAAGAGGAGGAAGATAATAATGAAAAGGCTTAAGAAAATTATTAAAGCTATCAAGAAATTTTTTCTAGGTATCTTTAATTTTATTGATAGAGTTATTGTTACTCCAGTTACTAAGTTTGGATTATTCTTAGGTGAAAAAACTGATAAGAATGCTGGTAAATTTGAGAAGTGGTTAAATAAGAAAAATACTTTGGTGTTTATTTCACTTTTTATGGCATTACTTTTATTCTTTTATGTTGATAATCAAGCAAGTACTGTAATTGATAGTGCTGCTGAAGTGCTTCATAATCAAACGGTTGAGGCTACTTATAATAAAGAAGCTTATGTTGTTGAGGGTATTCCTGAGACTGCTGATGTTACTTTGATTGGTAGAACTGTTGACTTATATCTTGCTAAACAATTATCTACTGGTAAAGTTAGTGTTGATTTATCTAATTTGAAGGAAGGTACACATAAGGTTGATTTGAGTTATGAGAGTTCTATTAATTCTGTTACTTATAAGTTAGATCCTTCTTCAATTACGGTTAATGTTTATCCTAAGGTATCTCAAACTAAGACAGTTACTATTGATGTTATTAATAAGGATAAATTAGATAGTAAACTTTCTGTTCAATCTGTTACTTTAGATAAAGAAGAAGTTATTATTAAGGGTACTGATGATGAGAAATCTAGTCATAATATAAATAAAGTAGCTACGGTTAAAGCACTTGTTGATGTTGGTAGTATTGTTGATCCTAAGGCTGGTGTTAATACTGTTGATAAAGTTAAATTAGTAGCATATGATAAGTATGGTAATGTTGTTGATGTTGAAATTGTTCCTGAGACTGTTACCGCTACTGTTAATATTGAGTCTTATAGTGGCACTGCTAAACTTAAGGTTATTCCTAAAAATATAGATAAGATATCATTTGGTAAAGCTATTAGTTCTATTACTACTTCGGTAAATGAGATTAGTATTTATGGTGACCAAGAAACAGTAAATAAATATAGTGAAAGTTATATTCCTATTGAAGTAGATGTAGCAGGTCTTACTGATAATAAGACTTATACTGTTGTAGTTCCTAAACCAGAAGGTATTAGAGAAGTATCTGAAAAGACTATTACGGTTAAGATTAGTATTGGTAAAGAAGAATCTAAAGAAGTAGATGATATTAAAATAGATGCTATTAATCTTGGACCTAATTTGAAGGCTGGTGCTATTGGAGAAAATTCTTCTAAGACAACGGTAGTGGTTAAAGGTACAAAAGAAGTTCTTGATGCTATTGATAGTACTACTATTAAAGCAACAGTTGATTTATCTGGACTTGGTGAGGGTGAACATACTGTTAATGTTAAAGTAAGTGGTGAAGAGGTTAAAGCTAATTACTTTGCTAAGACTACAAAGATTAAAGTTAGAATTACTAAAAGTTAATGGTGTATTTTGACTAGTTTTGTCGAATATAATGAAATTATTTTGGCTATGTGTTATTCTTTTAATAGAGGAGAGGATAATGATGCTAGGTTATATATTAGTTGAAGATATTTTTGATGAAATGAGTCAGAATATTAGTTATATTAAACTTAATTGTTACTTAAAAGAAGGAAGAAAAAGTTAATTTCTTCTTTCTTTTCTTATTATTTTGTTGTATAATTTTTATATGAGGTAGGTGTTAAATATGGGAAGAAAGAAAAAGATAGAGAGTACAGAAAATAAAACTATTAAATTAGAAAATAATAAAAAGAAGAACTATAATGTATCAGAAGGCTTCTATTACATATTGGGGTTAGTACTTGCTTTAGTACTTATTTTTGCTACTGATGAACTTCTTAGTACTGTTAATTATTTATTTGTTGTAATTTTTTCTATAATAGCGGTTATTAGAGTTATTAACTTTGTTATGGATAAGGAATATTTAAAGAAAGATTATTCTGGTATAGTTATGGGTATTATGTGTTTATGGCTTGCTTTATTTACTTTTAAGTATGGTCAATTCTTATTCTTAGAATTACTTCCAGTACTTGTTTCTTTATTATTATTCTTTATGGGTATTAGTAGTCTTATTAAGTATTTTGATAGAAGGGTTACTGCTAATATGATTGTTAGTATTATATCTATTATACTTGGTATTATTCTTATCTTTGTATCTAAAAATGTTATGTATATATTCTTTAAGATAATTGGAGTATATATATTTGTTATGGTTATTCTTGATTTTATTAATTATAAAAAGATTAAAGATAGTAATAGTATTATTAGTGAGTAAAGGCTTAGATTTATTTCTAAGTTTTTTTAATCCTTACAAACCTGTAGTTTTGTAAGGTATGACTGAACCTTATTGTTTCAGTCATAAAGTATTTTGTTATGTTGTGGTTAGAAAGTTTACACCCCAAATATGATATCTTATGGTTATTCCTATATAGACTTGTAGGCTATGTAGGACAGAAAAAGACCTAGGCTTTTTCTGAAAGGTAATATTTTTGATAAAATTGATAAAAAATATGTTCAAATGTTTGATTTTATGATATAATTAATAACTGTGAGAAAAAGAAGGTGTATTTTATGAAAATTAGAAATGTTGCTATTATAGCACATGTAGACCATGGTAAAACTACTTTAGTTGATCAATTACTTAAAAAATCTGGTACTTTTAGAGATAATGAACAAGTTGAAGTTAGAGCAATGGACTCAAATGATATAGAAAGAGAAAGAGGTATTACTATTCTTGCTAAGACTACTTCAATTCATTATAATGGATATAAGATTAATATTCTTGATACTCCAGGACATGCTGATTTTGGTGGTGAAGTAGAGAGAATTATGAATATGGTTGATGGTGTTTTATTACTTGTAGATGCTTATGAGGGTACAATGCCACAGACTAGATTCGTTCTTAAAAAAGCATTAGAAGCAGGAGTTAAACCTATTGTTGTTATTAATAAGGTAGATAAACCTACTGCTAGAGTGGAGAAGGTGCTTGACGAAGTTATTGATTTATTTATTGAACTAGGAGCTAGTGAAGAACAACTTGATTTTAAAGTTGCTTATGTTAGTGCTTTAAATGGTACTGCTAGTTTAGATCCAGATATTAGTACACAAAGTGAAAGTTATGATGATATTTTTAATTTAATTATTAATGAGATTCCTGAACCTAATGCTAATCCAGATGGTAATTTACAATTTCAACCTGCACTTTTAGATTATAATGAATATGTTGGTAGAATTGGTATTGGTAAAGTTCATAGTGGTACTTTAAAAGTTAATGAAATGGTATCTTGTGTTAGATTAGATGGTAGTATTAAACAATTTAGAATTCAAAAATTATTTGGTTTTGATGGTCTTAAGAGAGTAGAAATTAATGAGGCTAAGGCTGGGGATATTGCAGCAGTTGCAGGTCTTATGGATATTTCTGTTGGTGAAACTATATGTAATGTTGGTAAAGAAGAGGCTCTTCCTATACTTAGAATTGATGAGCCTACTTTAAAAATGACATTTATGGTTAACAATAGTCCTTTTGTTGGCAAGGAAGGTTCTATTGTTACTGCTAGAAAAATTGGTGAGAGATTATTTAAAGAGACACAAAAAGATGTTAGTTTAAAAGTAGAAGAGTCTGGTAATGAGTCTTGGGTTGTATCTGGTAGAGGTGAACTTCATTTATCTATTCTTATTGAAAATCTTAGAAGAGAAGGTTTTGAACTTCAAGTATCTAAGCCTGAGGTTATTATTAAAGAAATAGATGGTGTTAAGTGCGAACCTTATGAAGATGTTCAGATTGAAGTTAGTGATGACTGTGTAGGTAATGTTATTGAAGCTCTTGGTTTAAGAGGTGGAAAGATGGATAATATGTCTAATGTTAATAATTTAATTAGACTTAATTATACTATTCCTTCAAGAGGTTTAATTGGTTTTAATACTAACTTTATGACTATGACTAAGGGTTATGGTATTCTTAATCATACTTTTAAAGAATATTTACCTATTGAAGATATTAATTCTACTGAGAGAAAAGTTGGTGTACTTGTTGCTACTGAGGCTGGTAAGGCTACCGCTTATGCTTTAGGTCAATTAGAAGACAGAGGTGTTATGTTTATTGAACCTGGTACTGAAGTTTATGAAGGTATGATTGTTGGTGAATGTAATAGAGAGAATGACCTTGCTGTTAACGTTGTTAAGGGTAAACAACTTACTAATACAAGAGCATCAGGGTCTGACCATACTGTTGTACTTAAAAGACCTAGACCTCTTACTCTAGAATATTGTTTGGATTATATTAATACTGATGAGTTAGTAGAGATTACTCCGGAAAATATTAGACTTAGAAAGTTTATTTTAAATACGGAAGCAAGAAAGAAGTTTGATGCAAAGAAATAACTTCTTTTTTTTTATATAAAAAAATACCTAGATAGGTAGGTATTTAGTTATTTTATTCCTTTACTTTTATATTCATCGAATAGTTCTTTGAATCTAGCAAAATGAATTATTTCTCTTTGTCTTAAGAATAGTAATGGTCCTATGACATCGGGATCATCTGTTAGATTGATTAAGTTTTCATAAGTAGCTCTAGCTTTTTGTTCTGCTGCCATATCTTCAGATAAGTCGGCGAGTGGGTCTCCGGTTGTTGCAAAATATGATACGGTAAATGGTACGCCATTAGAGTCAGTTGGATATAGTCCATATCCATGTTCGGCATAGTGAGATTCTAATCCAGCTTCTTTTAATTCTTTTAGAGTGGCGCCATTTAGTAGTTGATATATCATAGCGGATATCATTTCAACATGGGCTAGTTCTTCAGTTCCAATATCGGTAAGCAAAGCTTTTCCTTTATCATCTGGCATTGTATATCTTTGATTTAGATAGCGGAAGGCTGCTGCTAACTCGCCGTTAGCGCCTCCATATTGCGTTACGAGATATTTTGCCATACGTAAATCTTTCTTTTTGATGTTAACGGGATATTCTAATGATTTTACATATTTCCACATTATTTTTGCACCTCCCATGGCCATGGTGAATTATTCCATAGCCAAATATTTGTTTGGACGGGACTATTTAGTGTCATAGGTCCATATTTACTTTCATAGATGGTTATTAATTCTTTTTCTTTTTTTAAATAACTATTATATTTGTTTAAGATATTGGTATCATTTGGATATAGATCTAGATATAGTCCTAATTCGATTATAGCAAATCTATTTTCATCTATTTGTAGTATTAAATCTTCTCTTTCATTTGAGGCTTTTAACTCTTGTGGTTTATAGTTTTTGTATTCATCATATAAATTATTAAATAAATTACCTCTCTTGAATCCTATTTGTGAGTCTGTGATACTACTATTGGTGTTTGTATTTGGTATTGTATAATTATTAGGAAACATATTTTGATAGTTCATATCATTTATCATGGTATTTGGGTTTGCCATAAAGTTCATATCATTATAGTTATTTAAATAATTATAATAATCGTTTAAATTATTCATATTTTTTTCCTCCTAAAATAGGTTATGATACTTAGGTGTTTTGTGTATAGGGTAATTACCTAAGTAAATATTATTTTTTTCTTGACAAAGATTTAATTGTGTAGTATGATTTAATTGTACTAGTGCAAATAGTACAGTCATATGTTGATAATGAAAGGAGATTTTATATGATAAAGATAGATAAATTATCTAAAAAATATGATAAAGATTATGTACTTAAAGATCTTAGTTGTAATATTAAAGATAATTCTATTTATGGTTTAGTAGGAGCTAATGGTTCTGGTAAGAGTACGCTTCTTAGAACTATTATGGGTATATATGAAGCTGATGGTGGTGTTATATCTGTTGATGGTGAAGAAGTATATGATAATGAAATTATGAAACAAAAAATGGTTTTTGTACAAGATGATTTATTCTTTTATCCGGGTTATACTTTAATGGATACTGCTAAATGGTATGAAGCAATGTATAAGGATTTTGATATGAATTATCTTAAGGAATTAGCGGGCTTACTTAACCTTAAACTAGATAAGAAAATTAGTACATTTTCGAAAGGAATGAAAAGGCAATGTGCACTTATATGTGCTATATCTACTAACTGTGATTATATGTTTTTTGATGAGACTTTTGATGGACTTGATCCAGTTATTAGAAATACTATGAAGAAAATTCTTATTAAACAAATGAATAAGAAGAGAACTACTATTGTTATGACTAGTCATAATCTTAGGGAACTTGAAGACATTTGTGATAATCTTGGTTTATTATATCAAGGTGGTATTTTATTTGAGAGTGATATAGATACTATTAAGACAAATATGTTTAAAGTTCAGATATCTTTTGAGAAGAATTTTGATAAAGAGGATTTTGAAGATTTTGATATTTTAAGTTTTAAAAAGCAAGGTAGTGTTGCTACGATTATTATTAAAGATAATGATGGTAAGAGTAAAAAGAAGTTAGAAAAGATGAAACCTTTAATACTTGATTATCTTCCACTTACTTTGGAAGAAGTATTTATTTATGAAATGGAGGCATTAGGATATGAATTTAACAAGTTTGTTTAATTTTAATTATTTAAAAGAAAATATTAAGAAGTCTAAAGCTATTATTCTTTTATGTATGTTATTACTTCCTATTCTTAATGGTATTATTCTTCTTATGCATGGTAGTACTGGTGATAATTTTGTTGCTAGTATTTATGATGTATCTGGTATTATATTATTTGGTATGTATGTTATACCAATAATTCTTTCTATTACTTTGTTTAGTTTTATATATAAAAAGGGAGCAGTTGATTTTACTTTATCAATGCCCATTAATAAAAGACAAATATTTTTAACTAATACTATAGGTGGAATGGCTATTATACTTATTATGCAAATTATTAATTTTATTGTTATGTTATTAGTTAGTTTAATATATAGTAATATTATTGTTTCTTATAAGATGTTATTTGATATTTTACTTATGTATTCTATATCTTATATATTTGTATTTGTTTGTACTAATATTGCCGCTAGTGTATCTTCAAATAAGATTACAACAATAGTAGTTACTTTACTTATTATGTTTTTAATTCCATTTATTAGTACATTTATTAATTCTAATGCTTTTACTTATTATGGTAATAGTGATGTTAAAGTTGAATGTGTAAATGATAGTTGTAAGCCAAAAAATTATTATTGTGATACTGTTAAATGTGAAATAGATAAAAAGAATAATATTTATACTGCTAATATAAGAAAGTATGATAATGTTACTTATACTTTACCTTATGAATTTATTAAAGATAATTTATTTGGAATTGAAAGTGATAATAGAGTAAATACTTCAATTATTAAGATGATTATACTTAGTATTATATATATAATAGTGGGTACAGTGTTATTTAGTAATAAGAGGTTTGAAATTGTTGGAACTTCATTTAGAAGTGAGAAAGTACATATTTTAGTTAGAACTTTAACTACTATTCCTATTGTATGTCTTGCTTATGTTGTACTTAAAAATAGTAGTATATCTAGTTATGACTTTTTCTCTATTGTCTTACTGCTTGTACTTATATTTACTTATTTAATTATATATGATTTGATTACAAGAAAGAAAGTTACTAATTTCTTTAAAATGGCTATTTGTTTAGCACTAGTTGGTGGTGTTACTATAGTAGTGGGAGCATTAGTGGATGTTGATAGTTATAGTATCAAGGCTAAAGATGTTAAAGAGATTTCCTTCTTAGATGATAATGGTAATGTTATTGGAAGTACTAAGAATACAGAAGTTATTAATAATAGTATATCTTTACTTTTAGATACTGAAGCTTTAGAAAATTATACTTATAACTATACTATTAAGACTAAAGTAAAAGGTAGTACATATCGTTTTAATATTTATACTACTAAAGATAATTATAATCATATTAATAATATCCTTATTAATGATAAAGAATTTAGTAAAGATTTTAATAAATATAAAAATAATGATATATTTGGTATTAAATATAAAGATGGTTATAATAGAACAAATGATAGTAATCTTTCTGATATGATTGTTAATAAATATAAAAATGATAAGAATATATTTATGAATAATAATAGTGATAATGATTTATTTAATGTTACTCTTTATGTTTATAATGGCTTTAATGTAAAAGAAATTGACTTTGATGTAAGTGGAGATAAGAATTTAGAGGTTGGCCTTTTAAGATATTATAATGCTAATACTAAGAAGATGTTTAGTAAGATAAATAGTGATAATGATATATATAATTATTATATAGATGATACTTATTGTATATATAATTTTGAATATTATAATGAAATTAGTAAGTTTATAATTGATAATATAGATGATGATTTTGATATTAATAAAGATTATGGTTACATTAGTACTTATACACATAATGGAAGGAATGTTTTTGTTACTAATAAAGTAGATGAACTTAATTTATTAAAGAGTAAATATGCTTCTCTTGATACTGATGTAGTAATAGATGGGGAGTAGGTGATGAGAGATGAGACAGATTATGATTAATTTGGATTATCAAAGTAGAACTCCAATATATGAACAGATTGTTAATGGTATTGAGAAGTATGTGGCTTTAGGAATTCTTAAAGAGAAAACACAAATTCCTTCGATTAGAGAGATGGCTAGTAATTTAGGAATTAATCCTAATACGGTTAAAAAGAGTTATGATATATTAGAGGGTAGAGGGGTTATTACTACTATTAGCACCAAAGGAACTTTTATATCGGAAGATACTAAGAAAGCTACTGATGAGAAGATTAATAAAGAAATTAGTATTATTAGAGAAAAGATTGACGAACTTACTAAGATGGGTATTAGTTATGAAGAAGTTATAGAAAGGATAAAGAAATGAAAATATTAGAGGTTAAAGATTTATGTAAAAATTATGGTAAAGGTAGTACTTTAGTTAAGGCACTTGATGATGTATCTTTTTCAGTAGAAGAAGGAGAGTTTGTTGCAATTGTTGGTTCTTCTGGTAGTGGTAAATCAACTATATTAAAATTATTATATAAATATTTACAAGCGGACAGAAATAAAATATTTATAAATAATTATGATATTAATGATTATAGTATGTCTGATATTAGAAGTAGTATTACTTATGTATCACAAAATGAATTATTATTTAATGATACTATTAGAAATAATATTCTTCTTGATAGAGATGTTAGTGAAGTAGATTATTTAAATATATGTAAGATATTACATATAGATGATATTGTTAAAGATAATATTTTGGGATATGATTATATTCTTGAAGAAAATGGTATCAATATTTCAGGAGGACAAAGGCAAAGAATAATACTAGCAAGAAGTTTATTAAAAAATAGTAAGATAATTATGATTGATGAAGGTTTTAATCAAATAGATATTAAATTAGAAAGAGAAATATTACTTGATATATTTAGATATTTTCATGATAGAACATTTATTATTATTTCTCATCGGATAGAAAATAGTGATTTATATAATAGAGTAATTAAAATAGATAATGGTTTTGTTAATATGATAGAGGAGGTATATAATGAATAGATATATTGATAGTGAAATAATATTAACAAGAAAAATAAAGTATATTGTATATGTTTATGTAATGATAATAATTATAATGCTACTTTCCTTAATTATAGCATTTATGCTTTTAGATTATAAAACATATTATAAATTACGTGGACTTGTAACTAAAGATGATAGTTCTTACTATACAAAATTATATATTCCTTTAGATAATATTAAATTTATTACTAATAATAATATCATTATAATTGATAATAAAAAGTATTATTATCAAATAAGAGAAATAGATAGTGAATATTTTACTGATAATATTACTACTTATCAAATAGTAACAATAAATTTAGATATGCCAAATAAATATAAATATAATAATTTAACATTAGATTTAAAACTAGTAAAAGAAAATAAAAAAATAATTGATTATCTAATTAGAAAGTGAGGAGTAATGAAAGAATTAGATGTAACTACTATGAAGAATATTGAAGGGGGAGCAGATCCTATATTAATTACTGGTATAGTAACTATGGTTATAGCTTTTGTATCAGGAATATTAAATGGCATAGCTAATCCTAAAAAATGTAATTAGAAAGAAGGAAGAGTATGAAAGAATTAAATATAAATGAAATGAAAAGTATTGAAGGGGGAACTGGGTTAACTTCTAGTATGTTAACTGCTATATATAAAACACTTGAAGTAATTTATCAAATAGGGGAATCTCTTGGTAATTATATTCGACGTAAAACAGAAAATAAAATGTGTGATATTTAGGTTTAATTAATAATAAAACTCCTTTTTCCGTTTTAAATAGTAAAAAAATGTCATATTTTATTAAAAAATATATTTGTTATACTTGTAAATTGTATTAAATAATGGTATAATCTTTAATGAAAAAGCGGAAGGAGGGATAAAATGTCAGCAGGTACTAAGGTAACCGTTAATGTAAAAGATAACAATGTTGAATTTGCTTTAAGAAAGTTCAAAACACAAGTTGCACGTAATGGTGATCTCTCTAGAGCTAAAAAAAGAGCAGAAGGCTACACACCACGTGGAGTTAAATTAAGAGAAGAAAAGAAACAAAATATAATTAATTCTAGAAAGAAAAATAGAAGAAATTACTAAGGAGTGATAGATATGACACTATCAGAAAGAATTAATAATGATTTAAAAGAGGCAATGAAAAGTAAAGATAGTTTTCGTCTTAGTGTAATTAGAATGGTAAAGGGTGCTATGCAACTTGCTAAACCTAATCCAAGAGATGAATTAACTGATGATGATGTTATTACAGTAATATCTAAACAAATTAAGATGAGAAATGATTCTATTAAAGAGTTTGAAGCTGCTGGTAGAAGTGATCTAGTAGAACAAAATAAGAAGGAAATAGAAGTCTTAAATACTTATATGCCTAAACAATTATCTGAAGAAGAACTTACTGAAATAATTGATAAAGTATTTGAAGAAGTAAAACCTACATCACAAAAAGATATGGGACTTATTATGAAGAATATTTCACCACTTGTTAAAGGTAAGGCTGATATGTCTTTGGTTAATAAACTAGTAAAAGAAAGACTTGGGTAAAATACTCAAGTCTTTTTAAATTTAATAATAAAAAAACTAACCATTATGGTTAGTTAAAATCTATCTGGGACGGAATGTGGGAATCGAACCCACGTATAATGGAACCACAATCCACCGTGTTAACCACTTCACCAATTCCGCCATAAGACAATAACAATGATATCATATATTTTTGATTTTGACAAGTATTTTATTTAAAAAAAATATAAAATATGATATAATACCATGGAAGAGGGAAGAAATATGAAGAAAATAGTATTAATAACAGGTGCTTCAAGTGATATAGGTAGTGAAATAGCATCTTTACTAGGAGATTCTTATGAAGTGATATTACATTATAATAATAACTATGATGAAGTAATGAAATTAAAAGATAAATTAGATAAATTATATAATACTGATGTATTGGTAGTTAAATGTAATCTTGCTAAAGAAGAAGAAATAGATAATATGTTAAGGATTATTTATGATAGATATGATAAAATAGATATTTTAATAAATAATGCTGCTACTACATGTGATACTTTATTTGAGGATAAAACTAAAGATAATTTTATGAATACTTTAGATATAAATTTAGTGGCTCCTTTTTTATTATGTCAAAAGATTGGACCTAAAATGAAAGAAAATAGATATGGTGTAATAATAAATATTAGTTCTACTAATGGGATAGATACTCCATATATAGAAAGTGTTGATTATGATGCTTCTAAGGCTGGATTAATATCTTTATCTAATAATTTGGCTAATTATTTAGCTCCATATGTTAGAGTAAATACTATATGTCCTGGATGGATTAATACTAATATGAATAAAAATTTAGATAAAGAATTTATTAATAAAGAAGAAAATAAAATTCTATTAGGTAGATTTGGTAATCCAAATGAAGTGGCAGAGTTAGTTTTCTTTTTAGTAAGTGATAATGCTAGTTATATAAATAATAGTATTATAAGAATAGATGGAGGTAAGAAATGTTAGAGGATATTATAAAGAATAGTAATAAAGATTTAGAAGGAATATTTACTAAAATAGATGAAATAGAGGAATACAATAGTAGTAAAGTACTTGATGCTTTTATTAGAAATAGTATTAGTGAGAGTGATTTTAATAGTACTACTGGTTATGGGTATAATGATATAGGTAGAGATAAAATAGAAAGAGTTTTTGCAGATATCTTTAAAGCTGAAGCTGCTTTGGTTAGATGTCAGTTTATATCAGGAACTCATGCTCTTACTACTTGTTTCTTTGGTCTTTTAAGACCTGGAGATACTTTATTATCAATTGGTGGTAAACCATATGATACTTTAGATAGTGTAATTGGTTTTAATGATAATCCTTCTTCATTAAAGGCTTTTAATGTTAAATATGAACAAATAGATTTAATAGATAATGACTTTGATTATGTTAAAATAGAAGATTTTCTTAAGAATAATAAAGTTAAAGTAATTGAAATACAAAGAAGTAAAGGTTATAGTACTAGAGATAGTATTAATATTGATAAGATAGAAAAGGTAATTAAATTAATTAAAAGTATTGATAAAGAAGTAATTGTTATGATAGATAATTGTTATTGTGAAATGGTTACTACTAAAGAACCAACTGAAGTAGGAGCAGATGTTTGTGTAGGCTCTCTTATTAAAAACTTAGGAGGAGCTATTACTTCAAATGGTGGTTATATTGTTGGAAGAGAAGATTTAATTAATTTATGCGCTGAAAGATTAAATGTTCCTGGACAGGCTTTGGAAGTGGGACCATCTCTTAATCAGAATAGATATATATTAGAAGGTTTATACTTTGCTCCGATGGTAGTTGCAAATGCTATAAAGACCGCTATATATACTTCTTATGTTATGGAAAAATTAGGATATGAAGTTAGTCCTAAATATAATAGTGAAAGAGTAGATATTGTTCAAAATATTATTTTTAATAATGAAAATGATTTAATAGAATATGTTAGAGGTATTCAGTTTAATTCTAAAGTAGATTCTAGTGCTATGATTATGCCATCAGAAATGCCTGGTTATGATGATAAAATTATTATGGCTTCTGGTTCATTTACTGAGGGTAGTTCTATAGAACTATCTTGTGATGGTCCTCTTAGAAGTCCTTATATTGCTTATCAACAGGGTTCTATTAGTTATAAATATGGTAAATTAATTGTAACTAGAGCTATTAAACATTTATTAAATAATAAATAATTTATTTTCTATTACCCTATAGGCCTAAGGTCCTATAGGGTATTTTTTAGCCTAGGGTCTAAAAAATAAATTTTTTTGTAGGCAATAAAAAATCCACCAAAAGGTGGGCTACTGTGTATAGCACAGCTCGAGGTCGAACCCTTGCCATCTCAAATGTATGGGGGGCTCGGTAAGAAAATACTACAATATATAGTATTCCCTTCGTGAGTTAATTATACTATAAATATCTATAAAAGTCTATATCTTTTTACATATTTTAACAAATACTATCATTTCTAGATTACAAGCTAGAAATGACACTCTAAGACCTTAGGCTTAGAGTGAAAAGAAAAAATAAAAATATTATCTAAATAATATATACAAATAATGTATCATGTGATACAATGCAATTATAAGAAAGGAGAATTAAACGATTAAAGAAATAAAAATAATTAAAGATAAAATATTAGAAAAAGAAGTAGCAAACTTTTATTTAGTGAATTTTAAGCATTAATACTTCTAGAAGAAAATCCAAATAATAAATGGATATTAAATAATAAAGATTGGAGAGATAATAATGAATAATATGAAAAGTATTTTATGGGGTGTGGTTTTGGTTTTACTTGGAGTACTTTTTGGTACTAATAGTTTAGGTATTACTAATATTGATATTTTCTTTGATGGATGGTGGTCTTTATTTATTATAATACCTTGTTTTATAGGTTTATTTTCTAATGAGGATAAAACTGGTAATATAATTGGTCTTTTAGTAGGAGTTATTTTATTACTAGGTATGAATAATATCTTAGATTTGGACAAGATATGGAAATTAATAGTACCTTCTATTATAGTAATTATAGGATTATCATTAATATTTAAGAATAGTTTTAATAGTAAGGTAAATGATAAAATAAATAAATTAAATAAAGAAAAAAATAGTGATGATAATTATTTTGCAGCATTCTCTGGACAAGATGTAAATTTAAGTAATAAAAAGTTTAATGGTAGTGATATAACAGCATGCTTTGGTGGTATTAAATTAGATTTAAGAGAAGCTATTATTGAAAAAGATATAGTGATTAATGCTTCAAGTATATTTGGAGGTATTAATATTTTAGTACCAGAAGATGTAAATGTTATTGTAAAATCTACTTCTATCTTTGGAGGAGTTACTAATAAAAAAGAAAATACTAATTCTAAAAAGAATATTTATATAAATGCTATGTGTATGTTTGGTGGAGTTGATATTAAGTGACTACTGGTAAGAAAATAATTAAATATTTGTCTATGGCTTTTGCTATATTCTTAACTTTTACTATTATATCAGGTGTAACAAATGGTATATATAGTTTAATTAGTGTATTTAGTGATACTTCTGGTAATGGAGATGTAAGAGTGTTATGGAATAATGATAATACTAATATAGATGATATTGATATAGATTTAATATATAATAATTTGAATATTAAAGTAGGAAATAAATTCTCTGTAGAAACAAATAGTAAGAATGTTAAATATACTATTCAAGATAGTACTTTAATAGTAAAAGAAAATAAAAAGATATGGTATAGTTCTAATAATAAGAAAGATGAATTAACTATTTATATTCCTAGTAATATTGTATTAAATAAGATTGATATTGATATGGGAGCAGGCACTTTAAATATTGAAAATATGAATACTAGAAAACTAGCTCTTGATTTAGGAGCAGGTTCTACTTTAATTAAAGATATTTATTCTGATAATACTAATATTAATACGGGAGCGGGTTCTTTTACTATTGTAAATGGTAATATTAATGATTTAGATTTAGATATAGGAGTAGGTAAGACTAATATTACATCAATGATTACTGGTAATAGTACTATTGATATAGGAATAGGATCTTTATCTTTAAATTTAATTGGTAATAATTATACTTTTAAAGTAAATAAAGGTATTGGTAAAGTGTTAATTGATAATAAAGAAGTAAGTGATAACGAAGTACTAGGAATGGGCTCTAACACTATAAAATTAAATGGTGGAATAGGGGATACTACTGTTACATTAAATAAAGATAGATAATATTTAAGAAAATATTAAGGTTTTATAGATAGGAATCTGCTATAATGATAAAAGATAAGGAGAAAGATAGTGATGCATGAAATTGATTTAGATAATTTACCGAGAAGAAAGACTTATGATTGGTTTAATTCTTTTAATAATCCGACATATGGTCTTACTGTAAAGTTAGATGTTACTTCATTAGTAGAACATACTAAGAAACATAATGAATCATTCTTTATAAATATGTTATATATTGTTGTTAAAGCACTTAATAGTGTCGATAATTTAAGAATGAGATTTGAAAATAATGAACCTGTTTTATATGATGAGATAAATCCCGCTATTACAGTAATGATAAAAAATGAGATATTTGAAAATGTTAGACTTATAAATAAAGATAATTATAAAGAATTTTATGAGATGGCTAAAGAGAGAATAGATAAGGCTAAATATCAGGATAAATTAAATAATGAAAGTTATAATTCTACTGCTAGTTATAATGAATACTATATAACTTGTTTGCCATGGACTGATTTTATTAGTATGACGCATCCTATTCCTGAAGACAAAAGTTCACAGACTGTACCTAGAGTATGTTGGGGTAAATATATAGAAAATAATGGTAAATATGAAATATCTTTAAATATAACAGTTAGTCATGTCTTTGTAGATGGTTATCACTTATCTAAAGTATTTAATAATGTTCAAGAATTATTAAATGATATTACTAATGTACTTAAATAGGAGGATTTATGATAGAAATTAAAAATGTAAGTAAGACTTATAATGGTAAAAAGAAAGTATTAAAGAATATTAGTTTTAAAATTGAAAGTGGTGAGATATTTGCTTTTATTGGTCATAATGGGGCAGGTAAAACTACTATGATAAAGTGTATTATGGGTATTCTTGATTTTGAAGAAGGTGATATATTAGTAGATAATAAAAGTATTAAAGAAGAGCCTTTAGAATGCAAGAGAATAATGGCTTATGTTGCTGATAATCCTGATTTATATGAAAATATGAAGGCAATTGATTTTATTAATTTTATTTGTGATATGTATGAAGTATCAGAGGATATTAGAAGAGAAAATACGCTAAAGTATGCTAAGATTTTTGAGATAGAAGATAAATTGAATGATGATATATCAAGTTTTTCTCATGGTATGAAACAAAAAATTGCTTTAATTGCTGCTTTAGCTCATAATCCTAAAGTGTTAATAATGGATGAACCATTCGTTGGCTTAGATCCTAAGGCTGTCTATGACATGAAAGAAATAATGAGAGATATGGCTAAAGAAGGTAAGACAATATTTTTCTCTACGCATATTCTTGATGTAGCAGAAAAATTATGTGATAGAGTAGCTATTATTAAAGATGGAACTATTGTTAAAGTAGGTAAGATGAAAGATATCAAAGGTGATGAATCATTAGAGCAGGTATTCTTAGAATTAGGTGAAAAATAATGAAAACATTATCACTATTAAAAGCTGTTCTTACTTGTGATATGAATATGTTTAAATATTCTGCTGGTAAGAATGCTAGTACTAAAAAGAAGATATTATTACCAGTATTTCTTTTCTTGATTGTGGGTTATTCTATTGGCTACTATGCCTATATGCTGCGGCGCAGACGCCAATAGCTTATGGCGGAATAAAGGAGAAGCGCGGCGGCTCCGGCGAGCCAGACCGCCGCCATGACCGAGATCCATATCTGCAGCGGATTGGCGCTCGCGCCCGGCGCGGGCGAAAGCGAATGGTCAATGACCGGGTTGATGACCTGATCGAGGGCGGGAACGCCCGTTTGAACGGAAGGCGCCGTCTCCATCATAATGCTCGGGCTGACCGTTTCCGCGCTCGGTATAAGACTCAGCGCACTCTCGATGGAAAACGGGAAGATTAACCGGACGGCGACAATGCCCCAGAGCAGAACATTCACCCATTTTGGCGCTTTTTTCAGGCAGAACCGCAATATCAGAACCGCGATCACGATCCAGCTTGCGGCTATGCTCCGGTTGACGATCTCCAGAAACAGCTCGCTCACGATCTCTCCCCCTTTCGGATACGGTCGATCATCTGCTGCACCTCGTCGAGCTCATCATCGGAGAGATCCTGACGTCTGGTAAAGGCGGCGATAAACGCGGGGA
>OLNF01001044.1_pt1 | contig 24271 bp, 16 predicted proteins | sample 1673061 | NCBI WGS metagenome assembly OLNF01 (sample SAMEA3136751, study PRJEB25190) | human gut metagenome
CTTTGTGTTTCAGGAGCCGCGGCTCATGCCTTGGCTGACTGTGTGGGATAATACTATTTTCGGACTGAAAAAGCAATCCTATGATACAGGAGAAATCCAAGCCCTGCTGGAAACGGTGCACGGCGCGTGAAATGTCTATCGTGCCGGCTAAAAAGTCGATATCGGATACCTTCAGCGCACAGATCTCGCCGATCCGCATTCCGGCGCACAAGGCCAAAAGAATCCCGGTATTCTTTTGATTTGGCACGTCTTGGATCTCCTTTGCCATACGCTGCACTTCCTGATCTGAGAAGACGCGCACACGCTTCTGCTTGTACGACGGCAGCGGCATATTCAGCGCGTCTGTGTAAATATGAAACTCCTTTTGCGCGAAACGAAGCGCACTTTTAATCAGTACGGCCAGATCCCGTACACTCTTTTCAGAGAGCGGGCCGCCGGTGCGCAGATTTCCGCATCTCCGCTTCTCGGCCAGATACCCAGAAAGCTCTTTCGCCGTCAAGCCTGCGACGCGCCGCTTGCCGAGCTTCGGAAGAATATGAAGGTCAATGACAGTCTTGTAGCGGGCATATGTGGACGGCTTCACATCCGCATGACTTAGAAACGATTCAAAAAGCTGATTTACCGTCAAAACGGATGACCCGGTGCTGCGTGGTGCAGGTTCCGGCGTACACGCCCGAAGCCGCTCACGGATCTTATTCCGAACGTCTGCGCAGCTCCGCCCATAAACGGATACATATTGCGCGCGCCCGTCCGGCTTCCTGCCGCAGATATAACGGCCCTCCCAGCGTCCATCCCGACGCTCATAGATGTTCTCGCCTGTGTTTGACAAGAGAATCCTCCTCCCCAATAAAATGCTGTTACCAGAATGCTGACGGCGATTTGACTTTTTTGCGAAGCACGAAACCGGCAAACTCCATAGAATCAGCGAACATATATTTGCCTTCCCGATATTTTCTTGTTGTTTTACTTGAAAATGAGTGGGAATCAGATTGACAATTTCCTGCCTTGTTGTATAATATGAGTGAAATAGGGCGAAAGTCATGGAACTCGTCTGGTTTCAAAGTGCTGTGCTTTGGGATATACGAACGCCGTAGATTCTATTTTAGTATGGCACGGTGAGCAAAGCGTAATACTGCTCAATTTTACAATTTCATATCGTTGGTTTTTGTTTGCTGAGGATGTGTAATCACAGGTCGCGGCCATGATTGGACTGAGCTTGTGATGAAAGAGGAAGGCTGTGCGCATTGGGAGTGTGCGCGGCTGCTCGCCCGGAGCCGTAAGGATGAGCAAGATTCCAAAGTGGCACGCGGCAGAACGTAAGACAGCGTTTTGTTTGCAAGTCATGTGATCGAAAGATCGCCATTGTGGGGCTTGACCCATGAGAAGGTAGGAGTCAGAGCGCGGATGTAAATTACATCCATAGTCCAAGTCGGAAGAATCGCTATTCTCACTGCATGGGATTCTGTCTGGTTATGACCCCTGAAATGCAGAAGGCTGGCAAAAACGTATGGTAGGCAGCACGATGATCTGCTTATTGTACTTGACACGGGCGTCAACTGTTCCCTCTTTTACGGAACAATTGGCGCTTTTTTTGTTTGTGTCCAATCCAGATTATCCCACGACGGGGATAGTTTGCGAAAAAGTACGATAGGAGGAAGATCATGCGCGACGAAGAACAGCAGAGAAAAGAGCGTCAGGCAAAACTGCTATCCGCGATCGAGCGGAAGATTGCCTATAAAAACATTGATTTTATCATTCAGCACCAGAACGATACCAAGGACGAGCTTGCAGCTTACCTGAAAGCCTGCATGGACGACATCGGACACGCCCCCGCCAAAGTGGAAATCATCGGCGGCGATCTGATCGAATACCGCTTCGGTTCGTGGGAAAAAGCCCTTGGCAGAATTTACAGCGGACCGCTTTCTACGATCAAATATCCGCCAGCCTTCAAAGACAGGAAAATCGTGCAGGATATGCTTCGGCAAGCTCTGGAGCAGTACCGCAGCACGCATCCTCAAAAGGGGGTGCAGTGATGGGACGACAGCATCCGGACAAATCGCTGGAGAACGCCCTGCATCGGATCGTCAAGCAGCGCACGCTTGCCTCGCTTTCCATGAAGAACGTCGCGTTCGTGCTGGAGCATCAGGACGATACGCTTGACGATCTGACAGAATATCTTCGCGCCCGCCGCATGGAGTTTGACCGCCCACCGACGCGCTCGGAGATCATCGGCGGGGACTTTATCGAATACCGCTTCGGCAGCTGGAGAAAGGCTTTGCTGGCTATCGGCGTAAAGAGTGAATGGGCGCTGAACGCCAGACCGCGAAAGCTGGAAGAAACGAAGCTGTATTTAGATGAATATGCAGCGCAGAAGCAGCTGCACCAGCAGGAAAAGCAACAGAAAAAAGAGAAAAACAAGCGCAAGGATGCCGAACGCCGCAAGCAGGCTGTAAAAGCCGGAGGCTCCAAATGAGCGGCGGGCGCGGCACCTTCGACGGGCAGCACTGGCGGGAAGAGCTTCTTCGCAAGCGCACCAAAGAAGCGTTGGAGCGTTACCCGGCCGGCGAGCGCCGCCTGCATTATAACGAAGAATACAAACGGCAAACCCTCATTTACAATCAGGAGCGCGACGCAAAGAAACGCGCGAAAAAAGAACGCTATGAGCAGCGGATGCGCAAGCAGGCAGAAGCCAGGAACCAGAAATCCGCTGCCAAAGCGCCGGTAACAGCCGAATCCTGATCTCTCCTTTCAGAAAGTGAATGAAAGGAGGGTTGAAGGATGGCAGCGAATAAAAGCAAAAAGCAGTTTCAAGGCAAAAATCGCCGGTTCCGCGGCGATGTCTGGTTGGATGAAAAAGTAAGCGGCAGAACTATGCACGCGCTGCAAGAGCGCGGCGTCAAATTCCCACCGGGTACGAATGTTCGAGGTACCCGAGAGTTTAAGGACGAGTTTAAGCGCCAGTTGAACAAGTTCAGGCAAGAGCACGCCGCGAAGATCGCGGCAAAAAAAGAAGCCGCAAAGGCAGCGCAGGCAGCAGCCCAGCAGCCCGCAGCCGAAGAAACTGCTCCGTTATAAATGGGTATACGATCTGCTTGGGAACAGATTTGTATAATAAGGCCCTGGCTCCATCCCCCTGTGAGCCACCTGCCAGCGCGTCCATCCCCTGGCGCGCATGAAAGACTCCGAACGCTGTCCTGGGAACGCGGCGTTCGGGGGAAGAATATACCGACGCGAAGCTATTTCGCGCGTGAATAGGAATTGGTGATATGAAAAAGAAAAAGGCATTGCTTGCGCTGATCGTAATCGCAATTGTTGCCTCCATCGGCGCCCTCGGTTATCTGGCGCTGAGCTATTTTGGGTCAAGCGCAAGAAGCTCCAACGCGGGCGGCGAGCTGTCCATCGACTACCTCGTCTCCGAGGAAGACGTCGTGGAGGAAGAGACGCAGTCGGACAGCAGCAAAAACATTTTCCAATGGCTCAAGGAACGTCTCTCTGCGGACAAGGCGCAGGAGGAGGTCACGCTCCAGACGGACACGACCGCGCCAGCCAGCACACAAAGCGGCATGAGCCAGAGCATCCGCCAGTCGGAGGACGAGGAGGAAACCGACCTGAACCCCGTCCAGCAGGCGGTCAAGGATGCGCAGCAGACAAATACCAATAAGAAAAAGGACGATCAGACGGACGATACGCCAGAAGAAGATCAAAATACCCAGCCCGAGCAGCCGGCGCAGGAGGACACCAAGAAAAATCCCGAGGACGAGCCGCCGCAGGAGGGCGAACACAAGGTCTTCATCTCCATTCGCTGCGACACGGCAGTGGACAAGGGCATGAACCTGGACTCGCAGTGGGCGGGCATCGTTCCGTCGAGCGGCACGATTCTCGCCAAAACGAAGGTGGAATTTCAGGAGGGCGACACGGTCTTCGACGTGTTGTGCCGCATCCGCGACACCTATAAAATCCACGTCTCCTACCGCGGCACCAACGGCGCGCAGTACGTCGACGGCATCAACAACCTCTACGAATTTGACGGCGGCAGGTGGTCCGGCTGGATGTACTGCGTCAACGACTGGTACCCCAACTACGGCTGCGGACAGTACGCGGTCAAAAACGGCGACGTGATCGAATGGAACTACACCTGTAACCTCGGACGCGATCTGGGTCAGGACTGGATGGCGTCGGACGAATGGATGAAGGAAAACGAATGAGAATGCGCTTTTTCGGGGGTCTGCACCCGGCAGTCAGCTTTTTATATTTTGCAGCCGTGCTTGCGCTGACGCTGGTGTGCTTTCACCCCGTGATGGCGGCGCTTTCTCTGGTTGGCGCGGTATGTTTTTCCGCGCAGCTAAACGGCTGGCGAAGCGTGGGCTTGACCAGCCGCTTCGTTCTGCCCATGTTTCTGCTCATTGCTATCGCAAACCCGCTGTTTAACCACCGGGGCGTGACGATGCTGTGTATGCTCTTTGACCAGTGGTTTACCTTGGAAGCCGTCTGCTATGGCTTGGTCTCCGCTGCGTCGCTTAGTGCGGTGATCTTCTGGTTCACCTGCTATCAGGCGGTCATGACCTCGGATAAATTCTTATTCCTGTTCGGGCAGATTGCCCCCAATACCGCGCTGCTCATCACCATGACGCTGGGGCTTATTCCGAGATTACAGGAGCGCAGCGCGCAGATCCGCACGGCGCAGAAAATGCTGCTGCCGGAAAACAAGCGCCTTCTTCCAAGGCTCCACGCGGCGAACCGGAATTTATCGGCGCTTCTGACGTGGAGCATGGAAAACGCCGTACAGACAGCGGACTCCATGAAAGCGCGCGGCTACGGCGTTCGCCGCCGCACCACGTTTCACTTATTCGTCTTTGACAGCCGGGACGCAGCTGTGCTGGGGCTTATCCTGGCGCTTGCCGGCATCTGCGTGTTGGGGCGCGTTTTCGGACACGGCACGATGGAGTTCTATCCCCGCATGGACGCGGTCTTTACTGGCGTAAGCGGCGCGGTTTTGTATATCGCGTTCGCTGTTCTTGCGTTATTCCCCTCAATTCTGGAAATGAAGGAGAAGCTGACATGGCGCTGCTGCGGTTTGACGGATTGAGCTTCGCGTATCCCTACGCCTCCCGCCGCACCTTGCAGGATGTGAGCTTCGAAATGGCAGAGGGAGAATATCTGGTGCTTTGCGGTCCTTCGGGCTGCGGCAAGACCACCTTATTAAAACAGGCAAAACGGGAGCTTCGCCCGGCGGGCAGCCGCGAGGGGCAGGTTCTCTATCAAAATACACCGGTCGATATGTTGGACGCAGAAATGGCGTTCACGGAAATCGGCTATGTCCAGCAGAATCCGGAGGATCAGATCGTGACGGATTTCGTGTGGCATGAGCTGGCGTTCGGACTGGAAAACCTCGCCCTTCCGACGAAGGTCATCCGAAGAAGGGTTGCCGAGATGGCGGCGTTTTTCGGAATGGAAACGTGGTTCCGGAAGAAGACGAGCGAACTGTCCGGCGGGCAGAAGCAGATGCTGAACCTTGCGTCCGTGATGGCAATGAGCCCGAAACTCCTCATTTTAGATGAGCCGACCAGCATGTTAGACCCGCTGGCAGCAAGAAGTTTACTGGACACCGTCGAGCGCATTAACCGGGAGCTGGGCGTTGCGGTGCTGCTGACTGAGCATCGGCTGGACGCAGTCTTTCCCGTCTGCGACCGGGTGCTGGTCATGGACGGCGGAAAGCTCCGCATCGACGGCGCGCCCGCAAAAATTGCCGCGCAATTGGCGCAGGAAACGGAAAAAGAACGCCTGTATTATGGACTTCCCGCCCCGGTGCGCATCTGCGGCGAGCTTGGCGCGGACCCGATCCCTTTGAGCGTGCGGCAGGCACGCGGATACCTCAAAACGATTCTCAAGGATACGAAGCCGCAGGCAGAAGAACCTGTCAAACAGGAGCCGGAACGCGAGGACAAGCCGGTGCTGTCCTGCAAGGAGGTCTGGATGCGCTACGCCTCCACAGAGCCGGACGTTCTGCGCGGCGCGGAATTGCAGCTGTATCAGGCGGAACATCTGTGCCTGCTCGGCGGCAACGGCGCGGGCAAAACGACGCTGTTATCGTGTCTCATCGGAACGGCAAAGCCGCAGCGCGGAAAGATCAGGCTACAGAAAAACTGCCGCCTTGCGATGCTCCCGCAGCGGCCGCAGGCGCTTTTCACGCAGGACGACGTGCTGTCTGACCTCCTGGAGGTTGGAAACGAGGCGGATGCGCGCGCGTGGGCGGAAAAGCTGGAGCTGACCGGGCTGCTGGACCGGCATCCGTTCGACCTCTCGGGTGGTGAGTTGCAGCGGGCGGCGCTCTGCAAGCTGCTGCTTCGGAACGCCGACGTTCTCCTGCTCGACGAGCCGACAAAGGGCTTAGACGCCTACGCGAAGGCAGAGCTTGGAGAAATCCTGAAGAAATTAAACGCAGGCAGCGTGTCCATTTTGACTGTAACGCACGATCTGGATTTTGCCGCGAGCTTTGCAGACCGCTGTGCGATGATGTTCGACGGGCGCGTGATCTCCGCCGATGAGCCGCACCGTTTTTTCTCTGGCAACCGCTATTACACAACAGATGCAAACCGCATTGCGGGCAGCTGGTTCCCGAGCGCCATCACCTGCGAGGAAGTCGTGCAGAACTGCCGGGAGGCGGGCAGATGAAGCGAATTTTTGCCAGCCGCCGCACCAGATGGGCGGCTATCGTCATTTTGATTGTCTTACCGGCAATGCTCGCCGCGTATTCCGTTTTTGAATTTCGAAGACCCAACAGCTTCGGTGAAGACCACGGCTTTCTCAATTTCTTCGCCAACAATTCAGACTGGATTCTGGGGCTGCTGTTTCTGGCAATTTCGGCGGTTCCGTTCCTTCTGGTCTTTGAGCGCAGACGCCCGCAGGCACGCGAGCTGGTGCCAATCGCAGTCATGTCCGCCCTCGCGGTCGTGGGAAGAACGGTATTTTCCATTGTGCCGCTGCCGAACTTCAAGCCGTGCAGCGCGATCATTATGATCACGGCCATCGTGTTTGGTCCCGAGACGGGCTTTTTAACCGGTGCACTGACCGCGTTCGTGAGCAACTTCATCTTCGGGCAGGGACCGTGGACGCCGTGGCAGATGTTCACCTGGGGGCTGCTCGGGTTTCTGACCGGGCTTATGAAAAACGCGGGGCTGTTTCCAACCGTGGGGCATATCATTCGCCACCCGAAGCCGCGCTTCACAAGCCCCAAATGGGATAAGCTCCTGCCTCCCGATACCGGCCGCGGCGATTTATTAGCGCTTCTTCGCAGGACGACCGAGCGCGCGCCGCTGGGGCTTTGCTTCTGGGGACTTATATCCGGCTTCCTCTACGGCTGGATCATGAACCTCTATTATATTCTGGGCTATATCCGCCCTATCACATGGCAGACGGTCGCGGCGGCGTATGTGTCGAGCTTCTTCTTTGACCTGAGCCACGGGGTTTGCACGTTTTTGGTTTTATGGGCGCTTGCCTCGCCGTGGAGCCGGAAACTCGAGCGCGTGAAAGAGAAATTTGGGCTTGTGGCAGAGCAGAAAAATTACACCATGCCGCAGGCAAGCTGAGACGAGGATGAGAGATGGAAGAAACGAAAAACAAAGCCGCGCCGGTTATCCGGCTGCAAGACGTGCGCAAGGAATACGTCGTTGGAGACTCGCACATCCACGCATTGGACGGCGTGAGCCTGACGGTCAGCCCCGGCGAGTTCGTCTGCATCTCCGGACGAAGCGGCTCCGGTAAATCGACGATGCTCAATATGCTCGCGGGACTGGAAAAGCCGACCTCGGGCGAGATCGTCATTCTGGACAAGCACATTGAGAACATGAGCGAGAGTGCGCGCATCCGATTCCGGCGGCAGTACATCGGCTTCGTGTTCCAGAGCTACAATCTGATGCCGCAGTATACGGCGGTCGAGAACGTGGAGCTGCCGCTCATGCTGCGCGGCATCGGAAAACGAGAGCGCCGAAAGCAGGCGCTTGCCGTCATGGAGCAGGTCGGCATCGTCTCCCATGCGGAGCATAAGCCGTCCGAGCTGTCCGGCGGTCAGCAGCAGAGAGTCGGCATTGCGCGGGCGCTCATTACAAAGCCGCCCATCGTCTTTGCCGATGAGCTGACCGGCAACCTCGATACGAAAACAAGCGCGGAGATCATGGATCTGCTGACCGGGCTGTTTCGCAGCAGCGGCACGACCTTTATGCTCGTCTCGCATGACCCCGATATGTCGCAGTATACCGACCGGACAATTCATCTGCTGGATGGGAAGATCATCAGCGAAGAAAAAAACCAGAGCGTTAGGAGATAGAGAGTATGAAAGTTCAAAGAATGTGCAAGAAACTGGTGCTGCTTCTGCTGCTTGCGGCCCTCCTGTGCCAGACGGCGCTGGCGGTCGACTCGGAGTTCCTGTACGGGCAGCGGGATATCAGCTGGATCGGTATGGAGGGCGACAGCTTTCTGAAGCTGGACGGAAACGCCGCGGATCGAAACCATCCCAGCGCGGCGCCGGGATACTGGCTGGACGTCTATATCCCGCTGGTAGTGGATATCAGCTCCGACTGCGTCCTGCAGGACGTTACCGTTGAGGCGCTGGAGCCGGAATCTTCTTATGAATATAACCAGTGGCCGTATTCGATCCGTGATTTTGAAGCGGACTGTGCAAAGTTCCGTTCCAGCACGGACTGGCGCGTACAGACGCTTTATTGGGACGATCAGCTGAATATGGATTTCAAGATCCCTGTTCCAAGCGGCACACAGTCCGGCATCTACAATCTTTACTTTAAGATCACAGCGGACTTTTATGACGCAAACAGCAATCTGAGTACGGTTGAGCTGAAGATCAAGGCACAGACAGAGGTCTTGAATTCGAATGGTACTGCCACGACCAGTACTGCGGCAACCTCCTTCTCGGGCGTGCAGCCGAACGACAACGACAAGGTCGTTTCGAGCAATGTCCACGCGCTTCTCATCGCGGACGCGGGCGTTTCGGCGCCCACAGCAAAGCCCGGCGAGAACGCCGAGATCCTGATGCCGCTGGTCGTCAACCGCGAGTATCTGCCGAGCGACCTCTATTTCCTGCGCAACATCACCATCGAGCCGTCCATCCCGACGACCATCAAGGACATCGGCAACTGGCCGTTCGACATCACCTCCATCAGCTATGTCCGCCATCTGGACGATATGACCTATAACAGCCGGGCGGATGTGGAATACTCGATCCCCGTTTCACAGACAGCAAAGAAAGGCGTCTACCCCATCGACTTCACGGTCTGGGCAACCGTCTGGCGCTACGATGAGATGAACGGCACGGACATTCAGGAGGACGTCAAGTTTACGCTGACCATCTACGTGAACGTAACCGAGGACGGCGCGGACTCTGGCGTCACAAGCGACCTCGGCGCGCTGACAACCGTTTCCGTTGACGAGGACGGACAGCACATCGCCGCGCCGCGCGGAAACGCCGGTCAGCGCATCACCTTCACCCTGCCTCTTGTCAACCGCGGCAAAAACCTCACGGAGATCACAATCGCGCCGAAGGTTTCCTCCAACCTCAACGAATGCCCGTTCGTGGTCGAGCAGACCAACTACGGTCAGACCATCCCAGACATGGTGCCCGGCGATACGGTCATGGTGGAGTTTGACTTCCAGCTCTCGCCCTACGCGACGCAGGGCAACAAGCCGGTCACGTTTGAATGCACCTACAAGGAAAACGGCACGCAGAAAACCTGCGAGGTCACAAGCTATGTTTATATCGTCTATGGCTACGAAAAGGGCAACACGCAGTCCGCGCCCCCGGTTCACATTGAAAGCTACAGCCTGACAGTAGACGGAAACCCCGTCAGCCAGCTCTTTGCGGGCGACGAGGCGATTCTGAGTATGACGATCCGCAACGACGACCCGAACGTCAACGCCCGGAAGGTGCGCATCGGCGCGTCCATCGACACGAAGGTGCTGCTGTTTACGATGGGCGAAACGGACACCAAGTACATCGACGTGATCGAGTCCGGCAAAACAGCTGATATTTCCTATAAGATCACGGTCGCAACGGATGCGGCGGAGGGCCCGACCAATTTCGCGCTGACACTGAACTATGAGAACTGGGAGGTCACGCAGGCATCCGCCTCGCAGACACTGCCGCTCATCGTCAAGCAGCCGGTGCGCGTCGAGGTTGGTGAGCCGACCATCTATGACTCCGACGCGAAGCCGGAAGAGCCCATCGCGATGAGCCTGAGCATCGTAAACAAGGGCAGAAGCAAGATCTATAACGTCTCGATTGACGTCGAGGGCAAGGGACTTTCCATGTATGAAGACTACTACGGCGGCGACGTCCTTCCGGCGGCAAAGCTGAACCCCGACATTCTCGTTTCGAGCACCACCGCCGGCAAGTGCAGCGGAAATCTTCTTGTCCACTACGAAGACAGCGAGGGCGAGGCGTACACCGAAACCGTGCCGGTCAGCTTTACGGTTGCGGAGCAGCCGGTCGTCCAGCAGCCGGAGCAGAACGATCAGATTGAAAGCGAGCCGATCGAGCAGCCGAAGAAGAAGGTCTCCACCGGCGCGGTCATCGGCGGCGCGGCAGGCGTTCTGGCGCTTGGCGGCGCGGGACTTGGCATTGCACTCAAAAAGAGGCGCGGCAAGTATGAAGTTTCTTGATTTCTTCCGCATGGGCCTTGTCAATCTCTCCCGCCGAAAGGCGCGGACGATTCTCACGGCCCTGTCGATGGCAATCGGCGTCATGTGCATCGTCGTTCTTATTTCGGTCGGTCTCGGCTACGAGGCAGCTTACCGGGAAAACATTGAAGCGATGGGAAGCCTCACGAAGATCGACGTAACCCCGCCGAGCGATTCCACGGGCGGCAGGACCGCGCTGCTCAATGACAAGGCGGTGGACGCTTTTAAGAAGCTGCGCGGGGTGGAAGCGGTGACGCCGGTCGTGCAGGCGACGGCGTGGCTGCAATCCGGGTCTTATATCGGCTCTGCAAAACTATACGGTATTGACCTGTCTACGGCAGAGAGCTTTCTCATCTACCCCGTGGACGGCGAGATGCCCGGCGCGGGCACGCATCTAAGACCCGAGATCATGTTCACCGACGATATGGCAGCGTCGTTCGCAGACCCCGATAAGGACTGGGAGTTTGCCTTAAACGCGGACGGCACACCGAAGGTGGATATCCTGCACTCGACCGTCAAGCTGACTTTTGATTACTCGAACCTCTCGGGCGAGTATCAGGAGGGGGAGGACGGGCGTGCGGTGTCGGCGGGCAATATGTACCGGCTGAACATCTCCGGTCTTTGCTCCGCGCAGAACTACACCTACGCGACGAGCGGTTTTCTCGATAAGACGCGCCTGGAGGAATGGATCAGCGCGAACAGCGCGTTTATTCCGCAAAGGTCGCTGGAAGACACCGGCGGGCAGAAGACCTACGACCTCGTCTGGGTGAAAGCCGCAGAGGGCGACGACGTGCAGGCGATTGCGAAGGTCATCCGCGACGCGGGCTTCCAGACGTACAGCCTGAACGATATGCTCGAGAGCGTCAAGAAGCAGTCCAACCAGATTCAGGGTATGCTGGCGGCAATCGGCGCGGTGTCGATGCTCGTCTCGGCAATCTGCATTGCAAACACGATGATGATGTCCATCAACGAGCGGCGCAAGGAAATCGGCGTTCTCAAGGTGCTGGGCAGCGAGATGACCGACATCATGTTCATGTTCATGGTCGAGGCGCTGTTGGTCGGCATTGCGGGCGGTCTGTTCGGCATGGGCTTGAGCTTCGGCATGCGGGAGCTGATTCCGGTGCTGTTCTCCGACATGGACGTGCGAAGCATCATCCCGGTCTGGCTGGTCGTGGTAGGACTCGGCTTCTCCGGCATTGTGGCGCTGCTCTCAGCCCTCGCTCCCGCGATTGGCGCAATGCGCATTTCGCCGTTGGAGGCTATTCGGGCAGAGTAAACGCAAGAACTTTCTTCTCGCTTTGCGGAAGAAATATCATATGAGAAGAAAATAATCCCAAAAGGCTTTTGCAGAGCTTTAGACGCAGCATTGCGGCAGGTAGTAGCGCTGCAAGGGAATGTTCATTTTGTATTCTGCTCGGAACAATCCGGGTTGAACAAATAAAAATATTTTGCAGGAGGAAATTACTATGCAAAAAACGAAAGTGTTAGCAATCCTTCTCGCCGTAGTCATGGTTCTCGGACTGTGCTCTATGGCATCCGCAGCTGCGCCTAATGACAAGGTGCAGGTCAACAACATGATGGTCGACGCCTCGAAGGTTGATCTCGCTTCCTTCGGCCTTTCTGCCGAAGAAGAGAGTACACCGGTTGAAACGTTTGCCGCAACAGCTACCTACAGTGACCTGGATGTAAACGCCAACTTGCCGCCGATTAAGAAGATCCTGATTCAGGACTTTGAGGAAAGCGACATCAGCAGCAATGTTGGTATCATGCAGGGAAATGCAATCTACACGCTGACAATGCCGTCAGGAACAGAGGACGTGGAACTCGAAAACAAGGTTGTTACCTTTGAACTTGGCGGTACCTCTACGACGCCAGCGGGCAGCACAATTAACCTTACCTATAACGGAACAACCTATTCCGCTACAGCAGGCGGCTCTATCAGCATCACTATGACGCTGACGCCGAACGTTTCTACCCCGTTTACTGCTACTTGGACAGCGCTGAACAGCGATGGCAGCACGACGGCAAAGAATAGAAGCTGCCAGCTTACTGCATATGTCCCCGCCGATACGACAGATGTTAGTCTCAAGAGCCTGAAAATTGCGGGTGAGACGGCAGCTATTTCCAGCTCTACCGTTGGCGGTGTTACCCGCTACGTTTGCGTGGCAGAACTTGAAGATGTTACGTCTTTAACTGGTCTCGAAGTTGTAGCGAAGCTTGGTAGCACCAGCGCAAGAGCTACCTTGGGCGGTACTTCTGGCACACAATCCGGAAAGACTGTGACCTTTACAAATGTAGATCTGACAAGCAGCAAGAATCTGGTTATTACGAATAGTACTTATTCCAGAACCTATCAGGTCTCTGCGCATATCAAGGATGGAACGGTGACTGTTCACATCGCAATCCGCTCCTTCCTTGCCGACGAATATCTGGAGAACCGTACCAACTGGTATTCCGGTTATGGCACCAGCTCTGTTTCTGGTACCGAAAAGACGAGCCTCTTAGGGGTTGCATCGTATCTGCGCAGCGCAAACAGCCCGACGTCGAGCAACGTTGTGAAGAATTACAACGGAAATGCCCCTGAATCGGTTGCATCCAATGGTCGTTATATTTTCTCGGATGTTTCGTACAAAACGATTACCATCCCTGCTACCTATACGGTACGCGATGCACTTGAGTGCTTTGTCGGTCTGAAGAATAACGCGCAGGGTACAAAGGAGACGTACTTCTCCAGCTTCGCGATTCAGGGCTCGGTCAGCTATATCGAGGCTATGGGTCAGACATCGGACAGCGTAATCGGTGAGTTCGACTGCGGCTCTGCCAGCGGCTGGATGTACACGGCAAGAACCAGCCGGACAGACGTAACGTCTGATTTGCCCAACGCCGGCGCAAATACATGGCCGGTTTCGAACGGTATGTATATCGACTGGTACTATACCGCAGCATACGGCATGGACTTCGGTTATTCGATGTTCGGCTAATGACTACCTGATATGCCCCGGCAGGGAGCGCCGCAAGGCGCTTCCTGCCAAGGGCAGGAAGGAGCGTGTTATGAGAATAAACAGGAAAAAGAGCTTGCGCCCTCTTGCGCTGCTGCTGGCGCTTATACAGATCCTATCGCTGTTCACGCTGGGCACCGGTGCGGCGGGGCTGGACCCGGACGGTCGTTGGGTAAAAAGATCGGCTCTCTTGTGGGCTAGATCACTCTCGAACGACGACGCGGCAAAAAGGCAGCCATATTACATGCTGTTTGACCGCAGCTCCGGCGATAATCTCTCATTTCCAGAAAATATTTCACTTGCAGCACTGCACAGCTTCGGCACAGCAGATGTGGCGATTGCGCTGCCAGAGGGGCGCGACTGGAAGAACGAAAACAACTATAAGCTGAAGCTTTATGGGCAGAAGGTAGAAACCGACGCTGACGATTACCAATTTCTCAATATCTATCCGAGCGATACAGTTCTGAACTATCACCATTTCCAGAAGCTGGAGCGCCGCTATACCACGGGAAGCGCGATGGACAGCAAGATGTATGTGCCGTCCGGAGCAATGCTTTCCGAGACGAATTATTATATCGTTCCGCAGAAGTATGTAGAGTTTGCGGGTGTAAAACCGACGCGGAACCCAGACGGGAGCTATACAAACCCCTATTATACAACAGAAGAAGACGCTGCGATACGTGCGCTGTTTCCGCAATACAAGAGCCGGGTAGACGCGCACAACGCATTAAAGAATTATATTTTGTCCCAAACGGAGCTTCATGTGGGCGGCTACCATCCGCAGATGGCATATCGTTTGATCGGTTCACAGGCTGTGAATTTGTACGGTCAGGTCACGGAGGACGCCTTTTTGAACGCTGTGCATGGCGAAGGCTATGATCTGGCGCAGACACAGGAGTTCCTCAGCACCGTTATGGATGGAATCTACGACTATGTGGAGTCCAGCAGAATCGATGCGCCTGAGATCACATCCTTTGAGCTTGGCGGATCCAAGGCGAGAATCGATGCAAAAAACCGAAAAGTAACGGTCAATATCCCGCTTGGCTACAATACATTCGGCATGACCCCGGTAATTACGACAAACGGCTATACCTACGCGCAGTTGGTCAGCGGCAGCACGAGCAGCTCCGTTATGAAGTACAAGGTGACACCGTATTGCCCGATAACTGGTCTTCTCTATAACGGGCAACAAGACACATCTGGCAATATCTATACGGATCTCAGTCAGGAGTGGACAGTTGAACTCAAGTTTGGTGAGCAGCCGTTCAACGATGTAACGTCATTCAGTATCTACGATGAAAAGTACCAGAAGCAGCGCGAGGCTACAATTGTAAATCCGGAAAAGGCTGGAGAAGTCGGCTCCATCACGCTGAATATGCCGTTTGGCACGGATCGGAAATCGCTGGTACCGACGATCACGCATATGGGACAGTATGTCCAGATCGAAGAAAATGGCGAATGGAAGACCATTGAAGCTGGAAAAGCGTATGATTTCAGTACTGTTCGGAAAATCCGCGTCAAGAATGACAGCTTTGGCGGCGTTACAACCGAGTATACGGTGACCATCACAGCGGAGCTGTCGTCTGAATGCAAAATTCTCGGCTATAAGATCGGTTATGCCGAGGGCGAAATCGATGAGCAGAATCACACCGTTAACATTGAGGTTCCATATGGCACGGATCTGACAAAGCAGACTGCGGAGGTTACGTGTTCTGAGTTTGCAGAGAACACGATAAAACCAAGCTCGCTGGCCTATAACATGGATCTCACGTATGTGATCAAGGCAGAAAACGGAGCAACGCAGAAATATACAGTCAGAATCGCACAAACCGCGCCCGCAACCGGAAAGAACATCCTGAGCTTCAGCTACGGCAGCATTTCCGCCAAAATTGGTGAAAAGGATATCCTTCTGGAAGTACCGTTCTCTGTCGATCTGAAGACGCTTGCGCCGACAATCGTTGTTTCCGATTTTGCGACCGTAAGCCCAGTCAGCAACGAAGCCGTAGATTTTACCAATTCAGAGAAAACACCTGTTATTTATACGGTTCGGGCGCAGGATGGCACGGAAAAGAAATACAATGTAGTGGTCAAAAAAGCCGCGCAGCCGGATTCCGTCCCATATGGCGACATTCTGGAAGAGGTAAAAAGCAACATCATTGCGGACTACAAGTCCCGCCGCGATGGTACATTACTTACGGATGACTGGATCTTGATGAACCTTGGCTTTGCAACCTGTAATCAGGAGGTCACATCGGGTGAGGATCTTCCGTATGGTCTTAACATCTACGGACACATAAAGGCTATTGCACCAAACAAGATGACAGATTACGGGCGCGTAATTATGATGCTGACTGCGCTCGGCATCAACGCCAGTAATCTGGATATCTACAGAGACAGCAATAATACGCCGTTTACAGATAGCAGCGGAAAAGCGGTCAGCAGTCTTGTAAAGGAACTTTATAGCTACAGCGGCAGCTATACGATCAACGGTCCGATCTATGCGCTGATTGCACTGGATATGGGCAACTATACTGTGCCAAAAGATGCAAAATGGACGCGCGAGAAGCTGCTGGAAGAAATTCTTTCCCATCAGTACGGCTCAGACGGATTTGGGATCGATATGGTGGCGATGCTGATGCAGAGTCTGTATCCGTACATCAACGATCCGACCTACGGCGAGCGCGTCAAGGCAAAGATGCAGGAAGGCTATGACATCATTCTTGGCTATCAGACAGCATCTGGCGTTGATCCGATGGGAAGTGATTATACGTTCTTCTCTTGGGGAACGACGAACAGCGAATCCTGCGCACAGGTAATCTGCGCAATGTGCGCAATGGGCGTGGACGTCGGCACAGACCCGAATTTCAGCGCCTACAGCACGGGCGATTATACGCAGGATAAGGGTGTCATTCCCACATGGCTGAACCGCTATCTGATGCCCAGCAAAGCTGGCTTCGGTCATACGGATAACAGCCATAATGAAATGGCAACGTACCAGTCCGCTTATGCGGTGCAATGGTATCTGAATTTCTATAACGAGCAGTCCGCAAAACCGTATTCCCTCTACTATAAGCGCTTTGACTTCTCCCGGCAGCTCAGCGATAAAGCAGATATCGAGAAGTTCACGCTGGAGGGACAGGAAGGCATTATCAACGGCAACAATATTACGGTTTACGTTCCGGATGGGATGCCGACAGATAATTTAACGCCTGAAATAAAGCTCTCCGATGGCGCAAAGCTGCTTGCACCCAAAATGCCGGTTCCGTTTGTAGAGGACGCACCGGTTGCATTTACAGTGCAGGCAGAAAACGGAACGACAAAAAAGACCTACAGTGTAAAGCTTGTTTATGACAAGAATGTCAAGGGCAAGGGCACGACGCTCTTCACCGACACCATCCAGATTCAGAATGAGGACATGGCCGACAAGGACATGGAGGACATGCAGATCACGAAGAACGAGGATGGCACGACCGACATTCTGATTACCATCGTCCCCGGCGTTGACACGACGAAGCTCCGCTTCAAGGCGGACATCTCGTACAAGGCGAAAGCGAGCATCGATGTGACGGGCAAGAGCAACGTTGACTTACACGACTGGACGGAGGTCGTCGTGACCGCCGAGGACGGCGAAACGAAGCAGACCTACCGCATCAAGGTTGTAAGCCAGACGTTCGCGTCCATCACGGAATTTGCGATCAAGGTCGACGGCGTGGAGTACGGCGCGGTGATTGCGGCGACTGGCGCGACCGGCACGATCCGTTTTGTCGGCATCCCCGACACGGCAGACCTCACGCGCGTTGTGCCGACAAAGCTCACGCTGGGCGAGGGCACGACGGAGGTTCTTCCCTCCGCGTCCGCGCCGCAGAACTTCGCAGAGGGTGCGGAGTACACGGTCAAGGGTCCGGGCTTGCGAACCAGAACCTACAGCGTCGTGACCAGCAGCAAGGGCGGCGGCGGAGACGATGATGACAGTAAGCCGGTCAACAACAGCTTTGCCATTACCTCCTTCAAAATTGGAGACAAGGCGGCTGAAATTGACAACACGAACGGCATCATCAAAATCACGCTCCCCTACGGCACAAATCTTTATCAGGTTGCGCCGAAGATCGAAACTGGCAGCGGCTGTGTGGTAAGCCCGCGCTCGGGGCAGGTTGTGAACCTCTCCGTGCCGGCGACCTACACGCTGACGCGCGGCGATGAAAAGCGCACCTACACGGTGATTGTCACGCTGCAAAAATCCGCGTCGCAGCTCATCTGGGACAAGGCGGCGCTCAAGATGAACCCGTCTTCGTACCAGACAAGCCCCGACCTCGGGAAGAAAGACCCCGAGCCGACCTACATCCCATCCACCAGCCAGATTCTCTCCGGCATGAAGGTGCAGGTGAACGGCAAGGACGTTGTGTATCAGGCAACCGGTTCTTCGGGCTGGCTCCTGATGACGCCGGACAGCTACTCTGCGGCGAACACCTACCGCTTCCGCGCGGAAAAGGGCGCGCTCAAGAATATCGTCGCCAACGGCTACAACGGCTTCGGTATTCAGGCGGGCAAGCTGATGATCGGTATTACCGAGAAGATGGACACGGCGAGAGGTCTTGACCTGTCCCTCTGCCCGGTGCCAAGCAACGCGCAGACGGCGTGGAAAAACAAGTCCGGTGTGGTCGGCGTGTGGAAGATCACCTGCGACAGCGTCTCGGGCGGTCTAACCTTGACGTTCGACTGCTCGGGTCAAACAGGAAAACTGGCGCTTGCGAAGTACAACGAAGCGAAAAAGTGCTTCGAGCAGGTGTCGGAGAAAAAATGGAGCGTCAGCGGCTCGATCCTGACGGCATCCAATATGTCCGCCGGTATCTACGGCGTCATTAAGATCGGGTAATTTTGAAAAAACGAATGCCCGGGGCGCAATGCCCCGGGAGAAAGGATGAGAGAATATGAAAGGAAAACGTTTCCTGTCTCTCCTGCTCTGCCTCGTGATGGTACTTGGTATGCTGCCCAGTCTGGTAATCCCGGCATCCGCTGCTGACAGCACTAGAAGGGTAGACTTCTGGATCGTTGAGGGAAAGAGCAGCGCCAGCTATAAAATTAGAAAAAGGGACGTCCCTGTAGGGGGTAAAATTCCATTTCCAACGCAGGCAGAATTGAAAGAAAAACAGCCGGGTTACTTTGGCGTAATGAAGGTTGTTGACTGGTACACCGAGGAACCGGAGAGGATAAAAGGCGTTTGGGTCTTTGATGAAGATACAAAAGTTACAGACGACGACACAGTAAAAAAAAATATGGAACTCTGGGCGAAGACCGCGCCTCAAGATGGGCAGACCATTTCGATTTCGCTAAAAGGATACAAACCGGTGACAATCACGGAGTGGAACGGCAGCGCCATAGCAGCGAAAGAAGAGTTTCTTTTCGACGTAGAAAACAAAACAAATGTATCGGCCAGTACTGAGAATCGAGAGAAGAGTATTATCAAGCTTCCGCTTGGAACAGCGCTTGGGGAAACTGATTTAAACAAAATTCCAAGTGAATGGACGATAGATGGAACAAAATATACGATCAATAGTTGGGCTACGGTCTCTCAAATTTTGCAGGTCGGAACTGTTTTCAGCGCACAGGATAAGATCAGCAAATATAATAGCACTACATCCACATATGATCCTATCGAAGTATATGCACAAATGACGTGGCCAATCACAATCAACTTCGTGACAAATATACCTGGGAAAACCCTTTCTGCCATAAGCCTGAATACGGCAACGAAACGCAACGGTTATGCGGCTGCAACAACAAATACGATGACAGATACGCAGAAGGCGCAGGTTGCAGCTGTAAACACATGGGTGCAGCAGCAGGAAAACACCGATGGCTTCGGAAGCATTTTCCGCGGCTGGTACGCGAATAGAGGATTTACCGGCGATCCGTTCCGAGATGGGACGGGGTATTCCATCAGCGGCACACCGGCTGGAACCGATGAGAATAACAATTATCATGTAAACACGCCATTCCCGGGGAATATGACGCTTTATGCAAAGTGGGAGAAACGCTGCAAGGTTACATTTAATATGGGCGGCGAGAATCTTTCAAACGCAGCGTCGTTTACGGATTACTATGTAGCAGTCAATGAGAAGCTGACCGCGCCGGCTGTTGAGCCGCAGTCAACAAACTATCCGAACCGGGTCTTCCTCGGCTGGTACGAAGATGCAGCAAGGAACACGGCGTGGAATTTTACAAATAAGACGGTTACGGAAGACGTAACGCTCTACGCAAAATGGGGCAACGCAAAGAATGTTACGCTCAATTTCATATATTACGCTCCGGATAATGATGTGACTCCGTTGACGAAGACAACGATGAATGTTCCGGTCATTGAAGGTTACCCGTTCGGTGACAATGTCCCCGAATTGCCGGGTACGCGGACAGAAGGTGATTGGGATCCCTCTATATTGGGCAGACCTATCAGCTATCGAACAATGGGAACAACACGAGGGCTGATTTATACAGGCTGGAGCTACACAGGAAAATATGGCCCGACGTCGCTGACCAAGGAAACTGTCCTGTTTGAGGATGTGGACACTGGAGGGGTCGTGACGGTTGTTGCCCAAGCGGACGTCTACGTTCAGTTTACATTTGATCCGCGGGGTGGAACATTAAACGGTTCGACGAATTCCATGACGGTCACACGCGATACGCGGAAGGTAGAAGGCGAACCTGAAGAACCGGTAAAGTATAATGACAACCAAGAGCAGATTCGCTTCCTTGGCTGGTATACGGAGCCAGACGGAAAAGGCAAAAAGCTCGACGTGAATGAAGAGTATTCGCTGAATACGACGTTCTATGCCGCATGGGAAAAAGAAAAGGAATGCACGCTGATTTTTGATATCAGCAAGTACCCGGGCGCGACCGTTGTCCTGAAAAAGGGCGACGAGGTGTGCAGCGGCACGACCGCAGATGGCAAGGTTATCTATACGAAACTGCCGCGCGGAAGATATCAGTATTCCATCACGCTGACCGGCTACAAGCCGCTGACTGGAACTTATGAGATTACAGATGCTACCTCAGAGGAGGAAGCCTACACAATTGAGGTAAAGGATTGGCCGGTGTTTGTTCCGGTGACCGGAATCACGCTGAATATTCCTGATAGCCAAATTATGCAGGGAAAGTCCTACGATCTGAGCAAGCTTGCAACGGTTGTACCGGAGAATGCCTCCTACAAGGCGATCACATGGTCCGTATCTGGCGATGGCGTCACGCTGGGAGAAGACCGCACAACGCTGACGGTTTCTGATACGGCTGCGGCTGGCGGCACTGTTACACTGACTGCGACGATCACGGACGGCAAGCTCAACAATGCGGGAACAGCGCTGGAAAACTACACGCAGTCGTTCACGCTGACAATCGTGGCGTTCCGCCCGACGATCACATTCAAAAACGGTTCTGGCGAAGGTCCCTCCATCGACGTTATTCGGAACATGCCCGCGCCTGTTCTCGCAGTAGACGGTAAAATTACCGCTCCGGCTACAAAGCCGACCGCAGATGGATGGGAGTTTGAGGCGTGGTATCTGGATGCAGCGTACAACACGGCGTGGACAGCGGATCATGTCTTTACACAAGATAGTGAGCTTTTTGCCAAGTGGAAAAAAGAAGCCGTTCCGATTACAGTGACATTCTCTGACGGCGGCAGCCAGACGAAGACAGAAACGCATAACGCTGGTGAATCGCTGGTTCTTCCTCCGAATATGTTCACAAAGGCTGGATACATTTTTGCAGCGTGGGAACTGCCGGATGAAACAACAATGTACGCAGGAACGACAATCAAGGCATTGCCCAGCACGGATGTTACATACAAAGCAACGTGGAAAGAGATCAATGCTGCAATTACTGCGGATGATGTCCGACACTCGTTGGATGCAATTACTGCGGAGAATGTAAAAGGCCACAAGGCGCAGCTGATCGCTGCACGCGACGCACTTGCAGCGGGGACAGCAACAAAGACAGACGCAGAACTGATCGGCAGTTTGTCTGAACTGTTTAAGAGTGCTGACCTTGGCCCGGTCAGTATCACTGGCACTGCAAGCCAGGGCGTTACTGAGACAGGCGCGATCCTTTCCTCGGATGGTGCAGCAGTTGTTCTGAATGTGAATAAGCTGACAACACCGGGCAAGACTTTGCCTGAAGTATATCAGAATGAAGAATACAAGTCTGTGTGGTATACCGTCTCTATGAGTGTTGGCGGCGCAACCACCGAACCGAAAGTTCCTGTTATTCTGACTGCGCCTATTCCGGCAGACCTGTCTACAATGGCAGCAGACACCATCCGTGTACTTCTGTACAAGAGTGCAGCCACTGAGCCGGTTTTGATGACGCCAACTGTGGCAGATGGCAAACTGACGTTCGCCTTTGACGGCAACGGACAGATTGCATTTGTCGGTAAGGCAATCTCTGATACGGCAGATACTCGTGTTACTGGACTTACTATGGAGTACAACGGTACGAAGATGGGCAATGTGACACAGGATAAGGATGGCAACTTTACGGTTGTCCTGCCTGCTTCTCTGAACCAGTCCGCAATCGATTTGCTCGCCTCTGGTAAGTGGAAGACTTATCTGACGGTAGCACCGCAGGCTAAGGTTGCAACAGCAGAGAGCAAGGATGGCTTTGATGCGACGTACTGGGCAGAAACCGGTGTTGCACTGACCTACTCGCTGACGAAGGCAAACGACTATAGCGATAGCCGTACACTGACCGCTATTGCGAAAAATGGCACGACACGCAATTTCACCGTCACGGTCAAGAAGATCACAGATGCAGATCGTACCTACAAGATTGCTGTTGCGAACATCAGCGGCGGCACGGTCACGGCGACCCCGAACCCGGCTGCTGCCGGCGAAGAGGTCAAGCTGACCATCGAACCGAACGACGGCAAGAAGCTGGTCGCAGGCTCCCTCAAGTACAGTCTCCAGTCCGCCGGTGCGGCGCCTGTTGCGATCGACGAAAGCACGCTGACGTTCATTATGCCCGTGGGCGATATCAACATCAACGCGCAGTTCGAAGACGACGCCAGCGCGCCGATCAAGAACCCGCCGCAGATTACCGCGTTCATGATCAACGGCGTTTCGGCAGTGATCAACAGCGACACGAAGGCAATCACGATCATCCTGCCCTACGGCACGGATCTGAAGCATGTTGCGCCGACCATCGTGACGGCGAATGCTTCCAAGGTAGAGCCTTCTTCTGCCCAGCGTGTGGACCTGTCCACGCCGAAAGCCTACAGGGTCTATGCCTCCAACGGCGCGTATGTGACCTACACCGTCACCGCGTACACCGAGGAGCCGTCGCCCACGCAGTCGCTCTGGGAGAAGCTGCAGAACCAGATCAACAGCAACCCCAACTGGTGGGAGCTGGCGGAGTACCAGAAAAAGACCGGCTATTACAAATAACCGGCGTACAAATGCTCCCGGCTGAGATACGATCAGCCGGGAGCCATACGGACACAATTGGAATCGGCAGCCCGCCGACGGCAAGGCTGACTGCCCCGGAAACGGTATGAAACGATGATTCCATATCCGCGATCATTGTGTCGAATAATGCAACCCGCAGAAGCTCCGGTTTCTGCGGGTTTCTTCGTTGTCGAAAAGACGCAGATTTTACAGAATTCAACCGAATTGTGTAAAATCTGCGCCTTTTCTGTTTTATGCAATCTATCTCGCCAGAAGATCCGAATTTTCCACAAACAGGATATTTCATATATCCAGAAGGAAAGACAGTTTCTGTGCAGCACGGTAACATTACCGCCTGCACGCGCCCCTCCGTTTCTGACATTTGCTTATCGCCGCAAATGAAATTCAGAAATGGAGGAAACATCCTTGAAGACTCGCTATTTCAGAAGAAAGCAAAACTGCGCTGCCGTTGAATGGATCGAAATGAGCGGCACAGAATACCTGGACTTTGTCCGCGATCCGGAAAACAAAGACAGGTTCTTTTTGAATATGAAGAACGTCGTTCTGGAATGCTCGAAAGAAGAATACTTACGAAACCGTGCCGAGAAGCGACGCAGTGATTATCTCGCAGAAGGTAAAAAGGACTGGACGATCATCTCGCTTTTTGCACAGAAGGACAAAGAAACCAGCGGCGAAGAAGTCATTCCAGACCTGGAAACGGATGTAGAAGAAGAAATCATACATACCATCACACTACAAAAGCTGCGGGAGGTTCTGGCGGCGCTCCCAAAGGAGGATGCGGAATTGCTCACAGCTCTGTATTTGCAAACGCCACCGCTCACTTTACGCGCCTATAGTGAGCAAACCGGCATCCCAGTGATGACCTTGCATTATAGGAAGGAAAGACTGCTTCAACTTTTGAAAAAGCGGCTTTGAATCATCCACAGAAACGGTTCCCATTTGCACGAAAAAGTGGTGACGCAAAAAAAGTTTGCTTTTTTGAAAAATAGTTTCGTACAAACGCCGTAAAAATTGTGCAACTAAAGGTGAGAGGGTTTTTAGAGGAAAACCCGGGAACCTTTCCAAACACTGCTTGCAGTCATATCCGATTCAACAGTACATCAGTTGGCAGAACCCGACGAGGGAAAGCGATTTGGC
>OLNF01001067.1_pt1 | contig 23992 bp, 19 predicted proteins | sample 1673061 | NCBI WGS metagenome assembly OLNF01 (sample SAMEA3136751, study PRJEB25190) | human gut metagenome
ATCCTTCAGATCAAAGCCAAATCCATACTGGGAAACTACACAGAAAAGCGCACTACCCAGGGCTACCAGAAAGTGAGTTCGGAACCCCGCCTCCTTGGCACGGTATTCTCTTTCGATACCTATCGCTCCTCCTAAAATGAGAGCCAGAGACAGGCGAACAGTCAGGTCTATATAGGTTGCATCCATAAATATCCTTTCTTTTTAAAAGATGAAAGAAGCATCACAAAATGCCTCTATTTGATGTTATCAATGCAAATATACAACTTTTCTTTGAAAGAAAGGCGAGAATTTCAAAAAAATAATGTATCTTTGCAACTGTTAGTGCCTATTTCGGCAATTTATTCACAAATACACATTTATTTATATACATGGCAACAGTTGACGACAAGAAGATCATCTTCTCAATGGTGGGCGTATCTAAGATTATCCCACAAAACCAGAAACAGATTCTGAAGAACATCTACCTATCGTTCTTCTACGGAGCAAAAATCGGTATCATCGGTTTGAACGGTGCCGGTAAATCTACGTTGATGAAAATCATCGCAGGACTTGAGCAACCTACCCAGGGTGAGGTGGTTTGGAGCCCAGGCTACTCTGTGGGCTACTTGCCTCAGGATCCTCCGCTCGACGAGAACAAGACCGTGAAGGAAAACGTGATGGAGGGTGTGCAGAAAATCTATGATGCACTCGCAGAATACGAGGACATCAACAATAAGTTCGGTCTCGAAGAATATTACGGAGACCCTGATAAGATGGACAAGCTGATGCAGCGTCAGGCTGAGGTGCAGGATATCATTGATGCAACCGATGCCTGGAACATCGACTCCAAGCTGGAGCGTGCGATGGCTGCCCTACACTGTCCTCCTGGCGATTGGCCTGTTACCAATCTCTCGGGTGGTGAGCGCCGCCGCGTGGCTCTCTGCCGCCTACTCTTGCAGAAGCCGGACGTGCTCCTACTCGATGAGCCTACCAACCACCTGGATGCTGAGAGCATCGACTGGCTGGAGCAGCACCTGCAGCAGTATGAGGGTACGGTCATCGCCGTAACCCACGACCGCTACTTCCTCGACGACGTGAGCGAGTGGATTCTGGAGTTGGACCGTGGCGAGGGTATTCCATGGAAGGGCAACTACTCTTCTTGGCTCGATCAGAAGACCAAGCGAATGATTCAGGAGGAGAAGACTGCCTCTAAGCGCCGCAAGACATTGGAGCGCGAGTTGGAATGGGTTCGCATGGCGCCTAAGGCCCGTCAGGCTAAGGGTAAGGCTCGTCTGAACTCTTACGAGCAGATGCTCAACCAGGAGCAGAAGGAGCGCGAGGAGAAGCTGGAAATCTTCATTCCTAATGGTCCTCGTCTGGGTAACAAGGTGATTGAAGCTCAACATGTAAAGAAAGCGTTCGGCGAAAAGGTTCTCTTCAACGACCTCAACTTCATGCTTCCTCCTAACGGCATCGTAGGTGTGATTGGTCCTAACGGAGCCGGCAAGACTACCCTCTTCCGCCTCATCATGGGCTTGGAGCAGGCAGATGGCGGAACATTCGAGGTGGGTGAGACCGTGAAGCTGGCTTATGTTGACCAGCAGCACAAGGACATCGACCCTCAAAAGACTGTTTACGAGGTGATTTCCCAGGGCAACGAGACCTTGCGTCTGGGTGGAAGAGATGTGAATGCGCGTGCTTACATCAGCCGCTTCAACTTCTCGGGCACCGACCAGAGCAAGCTCTGCAGTGTTCTCTCGGGTGGTGAGCGTAACCGTCTGCAGTTGGCATTGGCATTGAAGCAGGAAGGCAATGTTTTGCTCCTCGATGAGCCTACCAATGATATCGACGTGAACACGCTGCGTGCCTTGGAGGAAGGTTTGGAGGCATTTGCCGGTTGTGCAGTGGTAATCAGCCACGACCGCTGGTTCCTCGACCGAATCTGTACCCATATTCTTGCCTTCGAGGGCAATGGTGAGGTCTTCTTCTTCGAGGGCAGCTATTCTGAGTATGAAATCAACAAGGCGCGCCGTCTTGGCGATACAGAAATCAAGAAGGGTCGCTATCGCAAGTTGATGGAGGAATAAAGATTCGTAAAAGATAAAGAAGAACTCGGTTCTGAAACAATAAAAAACAAAAGAAAAGGTGTGTCTTTGCCTTAAGACACACCTTTTTTGTTTCTATGCAGCCGTTTTCAAAAGCTTTACCAGATGCAAACAGGACGTTCAGAAAACTGCGTCGCGACGTATCTGGCTGTACGTCGGGACATAACGATTATTACGTCGGGACGTATCAGATGCTACGTCGGGACGTAATTTCTTCTATGTCGTCAGTTAAATTGCAAAAAAACAAATGAAAAAGCCTAGCATTAAACCGAAAAAAAGGATTTTTGCTCAATGCTCTCTTAGTTTTCACCCCAAAATCCCTCTAAAACACCTATATTTCGCTGTTTTTATGGCAATATATGGCAGATAGAACCGAAGAACAGAGAATTGCCATACCCATAATGCATTCGTAATCAAAGAGATAACCTATCAATATGGCAATTCTTTGACGCAAAAACAAAAAAAACATATAATACAGCAGATAGGGAAAACTAATCTTTTTCAATATTCTACCTGTTGCAGGTAACCCAAAAGGGTGCGCCATAAAAATATGACGCACCCTCATTTTTATTTTCTGAAATTTCGCTTTGCTATAGAAAGCAGAATTACTTGACTACCACCTTGCGGGTAGAACCATCGCTCATGCGGATGATGTTAATACCCTTCTGAGGAGCAGAGATGCGCTTGCCGTCAGCAGAGAAGCGAGCCACCTCGACTGCACCATTAGTGGTAATATTCTTGATACCAGTAGCAGGAGTTACGGTTACTACGAATGTAGTTTCAGCTAACTTACCATTAGAGTTTACCTTGATAGTTACTGCTGCTTCACCCTCCTTCTTTGGGGTGATGATAAGTGAACCATTCTGCATCTTTGCATCCAACACAGCTACATCGCTGACAGTTTTCACACTCTTAACAATAGCTGCATCAAAGTTGTCTGCATCAGTTGCAAGATCTTTCAGATCAATAGTAGCAGTCTTATCTGCTGCCAAAGTCAAATCTCCTACAGGATTAGCAATCACAGGAGCCACATTATCAGGGAATACAGGTAATGATGGGAACCAATAGTTAGAAATCATTGGATATTCTGCAAGTTGTTTACCATCTGCATCATACTTGCGAACCACATAAGTAACATCACCAAAGCCCTTGAACAAACTAACATATGCATCATCACTTACAGGATCTATACGGAATGAGCAACCGTAGATATAGAAGCCATCAGCCGCATCTGTATAGTCAAGATACTTAGAGAACTTATTAGAGTCTATGTCATACTTATAGATAGTATAGTTACTAAACCAAGAATTGCTTCCACCATTCCAGTAGAGTACGTTCTGCTGATTGCTTGCACAGAAGCAATCGGGAGTCCAAGCATACCAAGAATTAGCAGGCCCATAAATATCTTCTGGCAAATCAATGATGTTCTGCTCCAAAGTATTAGGATTGATCTTGACGATTCTGTTGTCAGCCTGTCCTGTACCCGATGTGGCAGCTAAACTCAACCAGAGGTTTCCGTCTTTAGAAAGAACTACAGAACCAAAGCCCCATCCTTCAGGTGCAGCAATAGCCTGTTCAACCTTATCAGTATTGGCATCAATAACAAGAAGACCACTCTTCTGGTGTACAGCGAATACACGATCGTTAACACGAATCATACTACCAATCTGTCCGCTATAAAGCTGATCGTAAGCACTACCTCCACCATTTGTGGTTCCCTCCACACTACCAGCAATTTCCTGCTTATCGAGGTCGAGGATAAAGATACCATTGCTTGTACCAACATAGCCTTTATGCTCATCTACGCCAAGGAATACACGGCCATCAGCATTAGTAGATATCGTTTGGATTTGCTTCTCCATCTTCATGGTCTTGGCGTCAAGAATATTGACACGACCACCGACAACAGAAGCTCCAGGGTCTTTCTCCTGCTTTGACATCACATAGAACTTATCGCCATAAATCTGGCCATATTGAGCAGTACATCCCAACTCTACACCAGGATTCTCTTTCTGAACAACACGGTAAACCCACTCGCCATTATCAGTTAAGAAGTTGATAGTAGAGTTCTGATGACCATACCAGTCTTCATTAACAATAAATGTTCCCTTGGTATAGTCTGTATTAGCATTCTCATCATATACCAACTGGCAAGCACCAGTCTGAGTTGGCTGAGAATAATCTATAATTGTACCAAGTACATCACGTTCTGGCAATGTAATGCCTTCAATCTTCGTATTGGCAGGAAGATGATTATAAGCAGCACCATTCTTTACTACCTGGTACTCTCCATCAACGAACTTGACTACAGGAGAAAGGTCTGTACTACAAATATCACTGTTCAGTAGACGAGATTTTGCAGACTCAGTAATCGTACCATTTATTACATTATATCCATAAGAAACAACGTCTTTTGCCGCATCATCACTTTTAATATTAAGAGTAATACCATCTCCATTATTATAGAACACATTGTTAGCAAAATGTACATGTGGAGCATTCACTACACAAATAAGACCATCTGAAGCCTTATCATTATCAGCAAAGGTACAAGATACAAGATTAAGATGTACCAAATCCTTATTAGGCAACTCCCAAATATTTAAGACACTACCCTTTCCTGTCATTTTAATGTTAGAAAAACGACAGTTGCTGATAGTAACATTTATATCCTTACTAGCTGATGTACCACTGATAGCACAACCAACGCCGTCACCATTTCCAGAGATACCATCAAAAATACACCTGTCAATAGTCAAACTTCCTCCTTTATAAGGAGCATAATAGAAAGCACTTTCTTGCAAATTCTTAAAGACGAAATCAGTTATGCGGATTGTCTTATAATCACTCGGATAAGCATTCAAAGGAAGAGGACCATTTGTCAAGACAACACCATTGCCATTAATAGTAACACTGTTGTTAATCTCTGCATAATCTAATATGCCCGATGTATCAAACTCAGTACCACGCAATCCCTCACGGAACTTAATAGTCTCGCCATCTGTTGCATTTTTCAGTGCCTCAGCAAATTCCTTTAAATTGTTTACTGTTGTGACCTTGCCTGTCTCTGCTGTTGCTGACTTTATCTTAGCTTTAGCAGTAGGAACAGTAAGAGTTGAAACATATTCGAGTTTTCCACTCATGTCATTGCTATACCAGTTTGACATATCAGAGATATAAGACCATCCATCAACACAGCCACTGGTCAGTTCTCGTGAAGTTGCTCCTACTGAAGAATAGCCATACGCTTGATCCAAAGAGTTAGTTGTCCAATAACTCCAATAGCCATTATACCAACCAGCACACCAGTGATCTGACGCATCATTAGAAGTAAACTTATCAAATGTATAATCTGCACAATTATAGGTACCAGCAGTAAGACTAAAGGAACTACTACCATTCAATAGTTTGATGTTTCCATTCCCATTGATGTCATAGCCAAGTCCTCCAACAGCAGTACCATATTGAGTACCCTCATTCACTAACATATAAAAGCGTGGGTCGGCAGCAGCAACAGCTTTCAGCATATCCACACCAGTGGCTTTACCACTCCATCTATACCCCCACACTAAATTCGTGTTGTTACCTTTACCATCATCCCATTTTACAACGAGAGCAGCATGATTTCTACCATTTCCTACCCAATACTGGATATTATCAAAATCAATATTAGGCATGACTGAGGCTATCTCAGCCTTGGCACTTCTCGCTAATTTGCGAGGTACCCCCTGAACGCAGACTTGTGCAAATGCAAACGTTGTGCACAAGAGCATCAATAAAAGAAAGTAAAGTTTCTTCTTCATACTTATTACCTTAAAATTAAACTTATAATAATTAACTATTTATTCTCTTATCACCAATCATCTATTCACCTAATGGATTATCAGGTAAAGACGATTTAACTTCCACATGCAAGTCTTGTGCTCTCGCCACTTCCGTGGAAGTTTCTCCAACCCATCCGCAATACTGTCTCACTCCAGTATAGACTCTAATGAAATCAACCCCTGGCAGATGCACAGGATTTCCCTGCTTATCTACAGCCCAGGAAATATCAAAGGAACAGAGGTCTTGTTCCGCATTGGGATGATTATCAACATATCCCCACGGATAGGAATAAAGTACATAGTAGGTTCCTATATGACTTTCGTCCACTCCGTTTTGAGGCAACAAAGTTCCCTCAAACTTCATCTCATCTGCCTTGATCCACTCAGGATAATAATTCTGCGCATGGAATGAGTTCTTGGCCACATAGCCACTTTCACCACGATTATCTTTCCAAGGAATATACAAGGTATCCGTCAGCATGCCCGTAACATCAGGAACAGGCTTGTGGGATCCATCAGGGCGGAAATACGTAATCTCATAATTTTTGAGCGTGGTAGGCTTGCCATTTTCACTGCCAGCCAATTCATACCACTCATCATCATCCGCTCTACCATTGCAGTTGCGGTCGAAAGCCACCATCACGATGCCGGGTTCTGCCGAACCTCCTTTTTGGTCCTTATAGGCAGGAATGTCGCTATAGAAGGCATTACCCTTGATGAAGAAATCTTTCTGGCCTGGCACATTGACAACTGTATGATCGAACCCAAAGGTTACATACCCTCCATAAGATCCCAGCGAAATCATCACATCGTTGGTCAGGTCATTTTCTGCTTTCTGGCGCATTGTCTCCTCATTATCGCCCTGTTCATAAAGAGGCATCGTATTGACAAACTGTCCTGGTGCTGGTCGATACTCATATACTTTAGCTGTATATGGACTATACTCAGTATCCTCATGTACCACCTGTACGGGAAAAGTATGCTTATAGCCACGCTCCCCATCATCGAGGGAGAAAGTAAGCGTGTAAGTGCCTTCTTTTTCGGCAAGAAACACATAATCCCGATCCGTACTAAGCAGGGAATCCCGCCCATCTGAAGTCTGCACCGTCCATCGATAGCTCTTGCCCTCATAGGCTGGCGAAAGTCGGAGTTTACGCATGCGCTCAATATAATAGTAGTCATTGAGCCCCGATGAGACGTTTTCCAAGTCCTGATGGCAACTCGACAATCCCATCCCCAGCAACAAACTGATCAATATATCACATAATCTTATCTTCATCGTCTTCCATTATTTTGTAAGAAAACACATGTGGGCAGGAATATCCCCTGTCCTCACACTCCACTTTTTCACTCCATACCGATTATAGCAGTGCAACACTCCACTCGAAACATAGTTTTTGGCATCTGTTACGTAGATGTCATGTGTTTCCGGATGGATATTGATACCATAGGGGATGGTGATGTCTTTTTCCGACCCATCGGTAATAAACGAGTCACTCACTTTCTTCAGGGTCTTTACATTGACGATACCATACGTGATGGTATTCTTCTGTGTATAGTTGTTCCACTCCGTGGCATAATAATAGAGCGAATCTCCACTGATACAGAAGTTGCTACAAGGAATATTGAGCGTATCAGTTACCTCCATTTCATTGCGACCTTTCTTTCTTGCCAACACATAGAGATTGGAATGGATGTTCTGGTAATCTCCCCGGGAAGTTACCCAAAGTTTGCCGTACTTATCAGCTTTAATATGATGGAGATTGATACCCACAGGTATTTTCTCCACTTGTTTAAACCCCTCTATCTCTATCACCGACACGGTCTTGTCATAATTGGGAGCCATATATCCTCCTGAATTTGCCACATAGATATACTGTCCCAACACACAAAGTTCATCGGGCTGGAATCCCACCGTACATTTAGCCACGGGCTTCAGCGAAAGCGTATCTATCTTATAGACTGCTCCTTGAACCGCATCAGGGTTATTGAGCTGCACCGGTCCTACATAAGAAGTGGCATAGGCATACCCCTTGTGAAAACGCACATAGCGCACATTTGGGATATTAACCTGACCGATGCGATGAGCTGTGCGAGCATCCAGCACCTCTATTTTATTAGAGCAATTGATGACGGCATAAATTCGGGAACCATATATCTGAATGTCATTGCCTACATCACCCAATTCCTTGATAACATGAGGATTGCGCTCAGCATAGAGATTACGTACATAATACCCCTGTGAGAAATCAACATAATCGAGCGTACTCTTGTTGCTACCCATGTTGCCCTCGTTGAGCAGGTACATGCCGATAATTTTCTGCCCCGGCTTCACCTCCTCGGGGATAATTTCGTACTCAGTAGGAACCACCACTTCATCTTCGCGGCAGCTTACCAAACATGTACCTATTAGTAAATATAGCAATAGCTTTTTCATCATGTTTTTATTTTTTTATGCGTGCCACCATTATTACACCTCAAACGTCAACGTAAGGCGATAGTTGCGCTTAGGCATCGGATAATTGAGTATCACATCATAGTCCTGGCTGAAGAGATTATTCACCTCTAAAAGATTACATTAGTGGCCTCTAATGCCACACGAGCCTTGTAATCCTTCCAATTGAAACTTTTCTGCAGAGAGAGGTCGTGAGTATACCATGGCTGTGTATGATTATAGATGATATTCTCCTGCTGGTTATATCTCTCACCGGTATAAATAAAACTATAGTTCAAACCCCAAGTTCCGTAATCCATCTGTACCACAGCCGAACCACTGTTCCATGGAATATATGGTATCTGGTCGCGATAATAGGTATCGGCAGGATTGGTTACATCAATGGCCTGCTGGTAAGTATATTGCAGACGAGTAGTAACATAAAGTTTGCGCAATGGTCGGAGAGTTGCACTTACCTTGGCATCGAGTCCGTTGATATGCACTTTGCCCAGGTTGAGCATCGTCCAACGGAACTGTGCTCCCTTAGGATAAGCCACAATCTTATCACTCACAAAATTACGATACCCATCCACCTGCACAGCCCACTCATACAATATTCCCTTCATACGAGGACTGAAATATGCAAATCCCACATCATACTGGGTGGTATATTCCGGGTTAAGTTTAGAGTTGCCCATCTCTGCATAATAGAGGTCGTTGAAGGTTGGCATGCGGAAACTCTTCTTATAGAAGGCCCTCAAGGAGAAGCCTATGTTTTGGAACGGTTTATAATAGAGAAACACTGCCGGCGACCAGGTATTCTTATCGGCTGGTGCCTCTGCATCCCTTGTTACATCATGTACATAATTATAAACCACACTCCCCTGCATCTTGAATCCACCCCAGGCTATTGCTGTGGCTAAAGACACGATATGATTCCAGCGAGTAGGATGCACAAATCCATACATATCAGCATCCATGTTGTTCCACTGGAAATCATAAGCACATGACACCTTCCACCAAGAGCAGATATCATACTGATGCTGAGAAGACAGATAGAACTCCTTTTGGCGATATACATTATCTATCATCATTACCGTAGTATCCTTGTTGACATACTTAGTGAGATAGTAAGAGTATTTCGCCATCAACTTTGTTTGATAGTTTGGCGAAAAACGCTTTTGGATGTAACCTTGTATGAAAGAATTATTGTCGCTGATACGCTCGCCTCGCCGCCATACATTATTAACGATAGCCCCTGGCACACCACGTTCTGAGGTATAATTATATGCTTTCAGCATCCAGTCACCTCCCTTAACGTCACCAAATAAGGCTCCCTCCAGTCGGGTGGCACGAATATCACCATTCTCTCTTACAGCCGTTGTATCATACATGATTTCATCGGTTTTTACTGCCTTTCTACGGTAACGGAACTTATACTTACCACTGCTGCTGAGCCATTCGCCATTGAAGGAAACTTTCACCCTATCAGAGAGATTCAGTTCGACAAGCAGCGATGGATTCACCAGATCGAAAGAACCAGTCTTGAATTTCGTTTTCAGATGATAAGCCTTACCTTCTTCAAATTCTGGAACACGAGTCTGCAGATACACCGAACCTGCCGAAGCAAATTCCTTGGCAGCTTGAAATATCTGGCTTTTCTGTCCATTATAAAGCGAGATAGTCTGCATATTATCGAGTGAATACATTCCCAAATCCACCTGTCCATTTTGTGCATTGGAGAGTTCTATACCATCATAGAACACGCCCACATGATTGGTACCCATAGAACGGATGTTGATGGTCTTGATACCACCCACACCACCATAATCCTTGAGTTGCACACCCGAGAAGAAACGCAGGGCATCGGCCACACTCATCGAGTTGAGCCGCTGCAGTTCATCACCTGTCATCACCTGTGCCGGAATCACACTCGGAGTATTATTACCCACTACGACAACTTCCTTAATAGTATGAATACTATCCAAACTACCTACATGCTGCTTCTGCGCATATAGTACACCACTTGCTACCATGCATCCCACGACGCATAGCAGTAATTTCATTATTCTCATTTAATCTCCTTATACCTTAATATAATAAATAACAGTATGTCTCCATCACGAACCCATCCCACGGGGTTGGATAGAATCATCGGAATCTCTTACCCTAAAGACACTCTTTCATCATATTATTTCCGATAGCAACGGCAGGTCTTCTGACTTGCATCCTCAAACTCATGGCAAGCGGTCTTCCCGAAAAAATGTCAGTGACCATGGTGCTTACCGCAATAAGACGCTTACAGCAGCGGGACTGTCCGGGCTTCTCACCCGATTCCCTTTTAATCACTACGCACAAACCATGCCTGCGGCGGCAGGAAGTGGCAGCAAACCAATTGCGCTTGCAAAGATACAATAAAAAAAATGAATAAAAGATTATTTTACCTGCTTTTTTATTCTACAAGCGATAAAATAATCTTTCATTCATTTTCTGTTTTATTCTTTTACTTCTTGATTTTATCTTTTTACTCCTTGAGCATTTTATGTTTTCTGAAACATTTATCCTTTTAGAATTTCCTGAAGTTCGGCGAAATCATCGATGATCCATTCTGCAGCGGCAAGCTGCTCACGGGTTCCGTTACCATAAGTCACGGCACAGGCCTTGCAGCCGGCATGATGCGCCATATCCACATCGAAATTCATGTCACCAACCACTAAGGTTTCTTCAAGCATATCCTTCACGTCATCAGGCGAAGTTACAGGATTTTTCATTCCCTTCATCTCCTTCAATGCCTTGAAGACCATATCAGGTGCTGGCTTCGCATGCTCCACATCATCGCCTGCAACGATAGAAGAGAATATATCCTCCAGCTGCATCTGATGCACGTATCCATCCAGCGAGCAATGGTTTCGACTGCTGGCCATACCCAATACAAACCCACAGCGATGCAACTCTCTCAGGGTTTCTATCACATGAGGGAAGGGCTGCACGATCATCGTCTTTTTGTTCTCCAGGAAAATCTCGCGATAGGTTGCTGCGCATTCCATTCCCTCCTCAGCACTCATTCCGAAGAGCGAAACGAAGGCCTCATCCAATCGAAGACCGATGGTCTTGGCACAAGCCTCCTCGGATTTCACCTCCAGCTTTCTTGCAAGCATCGTATCCTGCAGGGTCTTCACAATGAGACTCTGCGAATCGCCGATGGTTCCATCAAAATCAAAAATTATATACTTCATTATTCTTACCTTATTTGAAAACGGTCACAAAGGTACAGATTATAACTGAAACTACAAAGCAAATTGCTCACGAATTGCCTTTATTATGTTATTACGAGCCACTTCTGGCTTCATCGCCTCGTCCAATGGCATTTCTTCTGGAGTAACCTGAACAACTCTATCAAATCCTGCATCCTGCATAGCCTTTCTATCGCTAACTCCGCCCGATACTAGCCATATTTTCTGATTGGTAACATGCTCAAGAATTCTTTGCGGCAACTTCCCCATCAAGGTCTGACGGTCGCTATGACCTTCGCCCGTAATCACGAGATCAGCATCCTGAATGAGCACATCAACCTCTATTTTCTCTAAAAGCAGTTCAGCCCCTGGACGAGCCTCTGCATTGAAATATTGCAGGAAAGCATAGCCCAGTCCGCCGGCTGCACCAGCCCCAGGAGCCTCACTTCTATCATATCCGAAATGCTTGGCACTTACCTCGGCAAACTTCCTTGCCCTATCATCCAACATCTGCACCATCTTAGCATCAGCTCCCTTCTGAGGGGCAAAGACATGAGCCGCCCCATTTTCGCCGCAAAGCGGGTTGGTAACATCCGAAGCCAGCACAAAGCTGCATTCCTGTCGGATTTTCTTCCAGTCGTCGCCCATCGCCTTGAGCATTCCGATGCCGCAATCGGATGTGGCACTTCCGCCCAAGCCCACGATGAAATGGCGCACACCCCGGCGATAAGCATTCATAATCATCTCGCCCACGCCCCAGGAAGTAGCCTTCATCGGGTTGCGCTGTTCAGGCTCTATCAGAGCCAGTCCGGCGGTCTGCGCAATCTCGATAATCGCCGTATCATCCACGATTCCGTATTCCGCCTCAATCCATCTCATCAGCGCATCATGGGCATGAATCTTCACTCGCACTCCCTTCATTGCCGAGAGGAAAGCATCGAGCATTCCCTCTCCCCCATCACTCATTTCCAGGGTAATGATTTCGGGAGAAGCATCTTCCGCATTCCATTCCTTTAATCCCGAAGCAATCGCCTCATTTACCTCTCTGCTCGAAAGGCAACCCTTATAAGAGTCGCAAGCAATTATTATCTTCTTATATCCAGCCCCATCCATCAGTCTGAGGCCATCATTTTTCCTATCCATATTCTATTTATATTATATCATTCCAAGAATCATCGCCTATCAAGCGATTCCCCTTTCAGCCCGCAAAATTAGCCATTATTCCTGAAACCACAAACCTTTTTGGGAAAAACTTTCAAAAACAGATGCTTCTGATAAGAGCTGATAGAAAAAAGAGGTTAAAACATTTGGTTATTAAAAAGATTCCTCGTATTTTTGCAGTAGATTTTTCAAAGGTTTTCTAAAGGTTAAAGGCTTATGTGCAAATATGAAGAAATAGAAGGTTGGCGACTCTCGAATGGCAAGTCGATTCGGGAAATCAACAATGCCGTACACGATGAGGTGGAACGAATCTACCTGGAAGCGTGGGCGAAGGGCATTTCCGTGCCGTATTTTGAAAACGGAAAAACCTATCTTGCTAATCCTGATGGAAGCGATGTAGAAGCAACTCTTGATTTTGCGACACGCGAATATACTATCATAAAACAAGTTGCAGCTCCAGGAAAGGGGAAAATGAGTTACTTACTCCATTAATTACTTCGTAACACCTATTTTTCTATTAAGATTATGAAAAGAAGACCTGAATTTACAATTATAGCCGGTCCAAATGGAGCTAGCAAAAGTAGGCTTGGAATATTTTATTCTACAGTAAAAGCTTTTGACGGAGACCTTCTAGCAATGTCTCTTCGAAACGAACATCCTGATTGGATAGAGCGATGGATAGATGGAACTGTTATCTCTTCATTGATGAAAGAAAAAGAAGAAGCCATTTCACAAAACAAGAATTTTGCTTTCGAAACGAACTTCTCTACAGATTTGCCAGTCAATCTTGTTCAGGATTTTAAAGATGCAGGTTATAGAATCAGCCTCATCTTTTTCGGCTTATCCTCGAAAGAAGATTCTCTATCTCGTGTTATCCAAAGATACACAATGGGCGGTCATAATGTAAACCAAGACGTGATAGAATATAACTTCACGGAAGGCATCAAACGAGTAAGAGCCTCTCTACCACTTTTTGAAAACATTCTTTTCATTGATGGTACTTCCGATTTTGGCGACATTGTTGCCATTCACATCGAGAAATCAGGCAAGCATCAGATAACAGATCACCCAGCCGAGTGGTTCGACAAATACTTCAAAGAGGCATTCGATGCGCTTGTTGAAGGATAGGAAGAACGGCTTCTTCAGATAATCATTGCCACCCAATTCAAATCCCTCTACCACATCATTCACCGCCGAACGAGCCGTGAGGAAAAGCACAGGGGGACGGACATGTACTTTGGCAGAATCATCGGCCTCTCCCTCACCTATCGTTTCGGCGGCTACAAGGCCAAGCAGCATGAAGAAGTAGATACTTCCAGATTCGGGAAATAAAAACGAGAAAAGCTCACCAAGACCATCAAAGTCCTGGCGAGCTTTTCTCTTTTCATATACACTATTCAAGTTTCTTTACTTCAAAATATTGACATATCCCTTATTCTGTACCAATTCAGAATTTAAATCGATGCATTTCTGAGGAATCGGGAAGACTGTGGTGTAGCCGGAGGATTCACCCTGAAGAGGCGTACGGAGATCGTAGGCACCGGTGAATTTGCCGAAACGGATGAGATCCTGACGACGCCATCCTTCCCATACCAACTCCAGCAACCGCTCTTCCAGAATGTTATCGAGCGTAGCCTTACGATAAGGCATTCCCACACGGGCACGAATCCTATTCAACTCCTCATCACCATTCTCTCCGTTTCGGACCTTTGCCTCTGCCTTCATCAATAAAGCATCTGCATAGCGGAAAAGAACTATGTCGTTACTCTGCAACTTGCCGTCCATATAAGAGGTTCTATCCACCTCATACTTCGCCATTCTCGCTCCAGCCGTCTTGACAAACTTACTGTTGGTCAGGTTCTGAGCCACTTCAAAAGGCTGATACTCCAACGGCTTTCCATTATCCATCAGCAGTTCATGACCATCTACCTTTACCACTCCCGCCACAAAGTTCATCTTGCAACGGGCATCTTCATCAGCCTCGCCATAATGATTGGCTTTCATCGTAGAAATCGTGGCACAGGTACCATTCTCACTTCCCCATCCCAAAACACCGCCATGCGTATAATGGTAAGAGCGGAAGAGATAATGGAACTGGTTGGTATAGATATTCTTATCCATCGGAATCGTGAAGATATTCTCCTTCGACGTCTCATTATGCGTAGAGAAATTGAATGCATCATCCGACTCCAGGACATAGCCTTCTTCTGCCAGTTTATCACAATAATAAATGCAGGTTTCCCAGGCATTCAACTTCCTGCAGTCCACCTTATCGCCATTACGCAAAGAGGCATCAGAAGCCGGCACAGAGAAATGAATGTCACTTCCCTTCGGACGGCTCGCATAACCCTGGGTCCAGTCATCATACATATAGATTTCTGCATTCAAAGCCAACTTCGCCAACAGAAAGTTCACTACCGGCTGGGTGATGCGACCATAATAATTGCCTTCCTTATTGCTGTGCTGGTCGGGAAGTGAAGGCAATACCTGCTGCAACTCCTGAAAGACAAACTGGAAGATAGAACTGCGATCTGTCTGACCTTGGAACAGGCTGGAATGGAGCTGTTCTGTACTGGAAAGGACCAATGGAACCCGACCGAACATGTCCATAGCATAGTAATAGAACATAGCCCGGATGGCTCTTATCTCAGCCCGATATTCCTCCTGCTGTGCGGCAGAAAGCAGGGCCGACTTGTTGCTGATAATATCCAAAGACTTATTAGCCAGCACGATAACCTTATAAAGGTACTTCCACGTATCATAAAGAGACTGGTCATCGGCACTCCACCGATGCTGGTACATGGCATTCCAGAGGCCACCATCATACCAGTCGCCGCCTCGAATCGGAATCATCGCCTCATCGGTGGTCAGCGTATTATAATCGTAAATGCCACGGCAGGTGCCCTGGATGCCCTCACTCTCGTTAGCTCCACCTATATAATTATAGAGAGAAGCCACGGCATTGATATAAATATCAGATGCAGAGCCATAGATGGCATCCTCGTCCAACTGATCCTTAGGATGTTCGTCCAGGCAGGATGTCATAGACAATGCCGCCAGCAGCAGAAATAAAAATCTATATCGTTTCATAACTTTCTGATTTTAGAATTGAACACTTAAACCCAATGAGAAGGTTCTGTAAACAGGATAAGTCCGCTTATCATCAATACCCATCGTACTGTTCACCACGTAGCTGTTAATCATCGGAGTCAAGCCGCTGTAACTGCTGATGGTGGCAAGATTGTTGACACTCGCCGAAACTCTGAGCGACTGCACCACGCCCTTTCGGATAGGGATATCATAGCCCAGCGTGAGATTCTCAAAGTTGAGATAATCGCCCTTCTCCAGCCAATAATCAGAAACATTCTGGTCAACGATATTCTTCTCAGGAGCTCCCTTCAGCACATTATAATCCGGGAAACTCGACATATTGGTATAGGCTAAGCCCGTACCATTGAATATCTTATGTCCAAAGGCTCCGTTCATCTGCAATGAAAGATACCAGTCGCGATAACGGAAACTGATATTGGAACCCAACGTTACCTTAGGAGTAGCCTGACCGGCAATATATCTGTCACCGCCATCACTCAAATCTACGGTTCCGTTCTTGTCCAAATCTTCGATATCATAGCGGTAATGCCCATTTCCATCTTCTATAATTCCCTTGCAATGAGGAAGATAGAATACCCCCAAAGGCTGACCAACTATCTGATAGACCACATTGTTGTAACCACCATGCTGACCGGCACCCGACAAGGCACCCATCGCAGTAATATCGGCTGCCGACATCTGCATTCCGTCATATTCACCACTCAGCGAGAGGAGTTTGTTCTTCTGCCAGGAGAGATTCATATTGATATTAAGTTCCATGTCCTTCTTCTGGATAGGAGTGAAGGAAACGCCGACCTCCAAACCCTGGTTGCTCATAGAACCCAGGTTTGCCAACAGTTTATCATAGGCAAAAGGCGGAACCGGCACATCATAGGCATAGAGCATGTCGGTGGTCTTGGAATAGTAATATTCTGCCGTCAGAACCAGCCGGTTGTTCCACAATCCCAAATCAGCTCCGATATTCCAGGTAGCGCGGGTTTCCCACTTCAGATCAGGATTATTATTGCTAATCATTCCCATCGTAACCGTAGGAGAACTGTTCACCGAAACAATACCATTCTGCCGTACCGTATTCAAAGTGGTATAAGAAGATATTCCGCCAAGATTACCTGAGCGTCCATAGCCCGTACGTAGTTTCAGCATGGTAATTTTCTGGAGAGAACGGAGCCATTTCTCCTGCTTCATATCCCAGGAAAGAGAGACGGATGGGAAGAAACCCCAGGTATGGTCATTGCCCACCATCGAAGAACCATCGCCACGCATGGAAACCGAAAGACTATACTTATTATATAAGGTGTAGTCGACATTGCCCATCACAGAACCCAGGGTCGGATCTTCGTACTTGCTGTCTGTCCCACCGAAAGGCCGTGATGCAGCAGCACCTATATTATGGTAATACATGTCGTTGTTGGTGATTCCCTTCGCAGAAGTCCAGAATCCCGTTCGGATATCCTTCTGATATTCTGCACCCACCATTGCCTTCAGATTGTGGATTCCCCACGAATGCTGATAGTTAAACGATACATTGGCAAGCCAGTCCTCGCTCTTGAACTCCCCACGATAGAGATTGCCCTGCGCCCAAACCCAGGTAGGACAGAACTGGTTGTTCTCGTTGGAAGCATAACTGTATGCTCCGAAGGCAGAAACACTCAGAGAATTTGTCATATCATAGTTCAACTTCAGATGAGCATTGAAGTTCATGTTCTTCGTATCATTAAGCTCCTTGAGCAAGGCACCGGGAGGATTCACCTGAGATGCAGCCCCATTCTTCACCCAACTGCCGTTCAGCTTATCATAAGGATAAGTAGGATTCATGGCATCGGCAGAATAGAAAAGCGCCTGACTGTCGAAGATATCATTGTTCTTGAAAGACGAACCGAACACACCGAAATCTCCCGTCAGTTTATTGCCAAACGCCTTCTGGGTGACATCAATCTTAGCCACCAGATTACGATAGCCCTTGCTCCGGATAATCGTGTTATGGTCGATATAGCCAAAAGAAGCGCGGTAGTTGCTCTGCGGAGTGCCACCGCTGAAGGCAAGATAATGGTTCTGGATATTTCCGGTTCGGGTAATCGCCTTGCGGAAATTAGTATCATATCCCTTATTGTTATACTCCAGCCCATACTTCTGTGCAGCAGCTATGTATTCGGCGGCATTGAGCATCTCCATACTTTTGTACATCGCCTCTATACCATAGTTTCCCTCGTAAGAAATCTGAAATCCCTTACCCGTACCCTTCTTGGTCTTTACCTGGATAACGCCCGAAGCACCACGGGAACCATAGAGTGCCGTTTCGCTGGCATTCTTCAGTACTGTAAAGCTCTCTATATCGGCGGGATAGATTGTAGCAAGCGTCGCCACATCAGAAGTAACACCATCAATAATCACCAGAGGATCATTGCCGCCCATGATAGAAGTTGTACCGCGAACCCGGACGGAGTTCAACATAGCAATACGGTCAAGACCATTGGTAGTGACGTTAACACCTGCCGTCTGTCCGCTCAAGGCATCCAGGGCATTATTGAGCACACCCTTCTTCAGAAGTTCAGGCTCCACTACACCCACCGAACCTGATAAGCGCAAGGAGTCTAGGCCTTCGATGTTCACAGACTGAGCACAGAGGGTTTGGGGTGCAAGAATCATCGCACCCATCGCATAAAATATGGTTTTTAACTTCTGTTCCATAACTATTTCATCGTTTAGTCAAGGTTCAAATCGATTTTCGATTGCAAATATAATAAAAAAGAGTGATTCAAAGTACGTTTTCTTGAAAAAACTTCAAAAAAAACAAGCTTCTTGGAATTATTTAGTTGGTGACAAAGTTACACTTTTTTGTTGAGATAACCGCATCATCTGGCAGAAAAGTTTAAAATATTTATCCTTTCGTGCCAACATTACCACTTTCAGTCCGCTGGCACATAAGTTGCAAAAACAGAGAGTGAAAGCTGAAGCCAAAAGATAAAGGGGTTCGGAAGAACAACGGAGTTTCGAGGCGAAAGCAAAAAAATAACAAGAATATTAACAAGCAGAAATCCCGACGGAGCCGTAAGGAACCGAGAGGACGAGTAAAATAAAATTTGGAGGTTTTAATTATGTTGTTAGCACGTAGAAATAATGATTCAGATTGGTTGAGTAACTTCTTTGATGATACTTTATTCAATACCGAAGTAATGTCACGTATGAATGCTACTGCTCCTGCCATTAACATCAAGGAGACAGATAAGAATTACATCATGGAGGTTGCAGCTCCTGGTTTGAAGAAAGAGTGGGTTCGTGTAAACATCGATAACGATGGTAATCTGAACATCGCCATCGAGAACAAGATGGAACACAAGGATGAAGACAAGCACGAGCACTATCTGCGCCGCGAATTCTCTTACAGCAACTACCAGCAGTGTTATACGCTGCCTGAGGATGCTGATCGTGAGAAGATTTCAGCAAAGGTAGCTGATGGTATACTCGAGGTCGAGATTCCAAAGCTTACTCCTAAGGAGGAGGCTAAGACTACAAAGAACATCGAAGTCAAATAATCATCTCCCATAAATGATGGAGGCAGATTCCAAAGCAATTTGGAACCTGCCTTTTTTTGTGCTCTTACCTGAAACATCGCATTTTTCATCTACCTTATTATAATGATTTTCATGGAGTAGCCAAAAGTTTTTCACCATATTTTTTTTTCTTCCATAATTAATATATTGTAAATACATTCTTTTCCCGGTTTTGCATAACCGATATTTTCTCTGCTGTCACTATCTGCTCCTGTTGCATTTTTTTGTCGGTACATATAATATGGCTCATAGCCATGACGCTTGGCAAACTCTGTTGTCTCTTTTGCCATAGCACCCGACTGCCCTTCAAGAGCATAGTCTTCCTCTCCATTTGTTTCTTCCTGATACTGTGTATTTAATCTGGCAGCACGTTTTAACACAAGAGAATGTACCGTCAAATTCTCTGGATTTAAAGGAGCAATTCGCTCTAACGTCCGTTTCACATCTTCTGGACTCTCTTCGGGCAATCCAATAATCAAATCCATATTTATATTATCATGCCCTATTTTCCTTGCCAGATGGAACATACGCTCTACCTGCTCTACAGTATGTTCCCGCCCTATCCGTTCCAATGTTTTCTGATTCATTGACTGTGGATTAATGGATATTCTGGTAATGCCTTCTTCTTTTAACACTTTAAGTTTTTCTTCCGTAATGCTGTCTGGTCGTCCAGCTTCTACTGTAAATTCTGCTACTTCCTCTACAGGAAATACTGATTTTATCTTTTGTATGAGTTTATTTTCCGATATGGATGGCACATTATTATGGAAAGGTGTACGGGTTTCTGTGGAAAACTCTGCTGCAATCCGAAAGGCTGTGGATAAAGGCGTGGAGTTTGTCATCTGCACAGGCAGAGGTGTTTTTGGCGTGGAAAAGCATTTGCAGGAATTGCATCTTCTGGGCAAAAAGGGCTATGTTATCTGCCAGAATGGTGCGGCGGTGTATGATTTAAGGGATATGCATCTGGTGCTGAAAAGAAGCTTTTCACCGTCTGTGGTGCAGCCAATCGCAGAGCGGGCGAGAGCACTTGGCTTGGAGCTGTTTTACTATGATGATCGCAATTTTATGATTGAAAAATTGACAGACGAGGTGAAATCCTATTGTTGGATGATGCAAGCAAATCCGCGCATTTTGCAGGAGCCGACCGATTATGCGGGCGAGTTTACAAAATGCTTAATCAGCGGAGAGCGGAAAAATCTTTCGGCGCTGAAGCGCTATGTGGAGAAAACGGCAGGAGATATCTTTGATTTGTTTTATTCCTCGGAAACCTATCTGGAGCTGGTGAAAAAGGGCGTAAGCAAGGGCAACGCGCTGGCTGCGACTGCGCAGGAGGCAAATGTGCCGCTTGCCGAAACGATTGCCATTGGTGACAGTGATAATGATCTTTCCATGATTTTGCAGGCAGGGCTTGGCGTTGCAATGAAAAACGGCGAGGCGCATGTGAAGGCTGCCGCGGATTACATAACGGAGCGAAGCTGTGAGGAAAACGGCGTGGCAGAGGGCATTGAGAAATTTATTCTGAAATAAAAAGGGTGCGGGAATTTTCATGATGGAAAGCATAAAAAAAGGACAATCATACTTGATTGTCCTTTTTGACTAGGGAAAAGAATGGTGCCAGGGGAGATACCATTCTATGGGGTTGTGCGCACAAACCCCGGGGCATATTGTGGTACAGGAAAAGGGGTTTTCTTGTACCCGTATAGTATACCACAATGGACGCTATTTTGCATATAGAAAAAAATATAAATTTTTTAGCATTTTCTATATATTTTAGCAAAAAGACGGGATTTATGGAAAAATTGTACAAAAAAAAGAAAAAAATTTAGGCTTGCAATTTTAAAATAATATGATATAATATACACCAAAAAGTCAAACAAGACAAAATAGCGCAGGCGAAAGCCGAAAGGAAAGCTAAGTTCTTGTAAAACTCCCACAGAGAGCCGGTGGTTGGTGCGAATCGGCGGAGAAAAGAGAATGTTCCACTTTCCAAGCTGCCGATGAAAGTCGGAAGGGTAAGCCCTTTATAGCTGTTCAAGAGGTTCGGAGGATGCTCCGAGCAATCTGGGTGGCAACGCGGGAAATATACTCTCGTCCCTGTTTTATTACCGGGATCGGGAGTTTTTTTGTTATGAAAGCGTGAGCGATTGCAACAGAAAAGCATATCTGTAAGCGGTGATGAAAAAATAGCTGCTTGCAGATATTTTTTATTGCTGTTTACAGAGAAGAATTGCTTACAATTCCTTTTTCTGATTGAAAAACCTTTCATAAGATATACGAAAAACTTCCATCCGAAAAAATACTATTTTTAGGAGGTCATGAAATGTTAGACATTAAATTTGTAAGAGAAAACCCTGATATCGTAAAGGAAAACATCCGCAAAAAATTTCAGGATGCAAAGCTGCCTCTGGTAGATGAGGTTCTGGTGCTGGATAAGGAAAACAGAACCATCAAGCAGGAGGTTGAAGCACTCAGAGCGCAGAGAAATAAGCTTTCCAAGCAGATTGGTGCGCTGATGGCAAAGGGCGAAAAGGAAGAAGCTGAAAAGGTAAAAGCACAGATTGGCGCAGACGCAGAACGCGTAGAAACCCTTTCCGCAAGAGAAAAAGAGGTTGAGGAACGCATCAAGGTTATCATGATGACCATTCCCAACATCATTGATCCTACCGTTCCCATTGGTAAGGATGACAGCGAAAACGTAGAGGTAGAAAGATTCGGCGAACCCGTTGTTCCCGATTTTGAGATTCCTTATCACACAGATATTATGGAAACCTTCGACGGTATCGATCTGGATAGCGCAAGAAAGGTTGCAGGCAATGGCTTCTATTACCTGATGGGCGACATCGCGCGTCTGCATTCCGCAGTTCTGGCTTACGCAAGAGATTTCATGATTGGCAGAGGCTTCAAATATTGTATTCCTCCCTTCATGATTCGTTCCAACGTTGTAACAGGTGTTATGAGCTTTGCGGAAATGGATGCAATGATGTATAAAATCGAAGGCGAAGACCTGTATCTGATTGGTACATCCGAACATTCCATGATTGGTAAATTCATCGATACGCTGAATAAAGCAGAAGACCTGCCGCAGACCCTGACAAGCTATAGCCCTTGCTTCCGTAAGGAAAAAGGCGCACACGGGATTGAAGAAAGAGGCGTTTACCGTATCCATCAGTTCGAGAAGCAGGAAATGATTGTTGTATGCAATCCTGAGGAAGCGCCCATGTGGTATGATAAGCTGTGGCAGAACACCGTAGATCTGTTCCGTTCCATGGATATCCCCGTAAGAACACTGGAATGCTGCTCCGGCGACCTTGCTGACCTGAAGGTAAAATCCGTTGACGTTGAAGCTTGGTCTCCCAGACAGAAAAAATACTTTGAAGTTGGTAGCTGCTCCAATCTGGGCGATGCACAGGCAAGAAGACTGGGTATCCGCGTACAGGATGCAGAAGGCAAAAAATACTTCGCTTACACACTGAACAATACTGTTGCAGCACCCCCTCGTATGCTGATTGCTTTCCTTGAAAACAACCTGCAGGCAGATGGTACTGTAAATATCCCTGAGGTTCTGTGGCCTTATATGGGCGGCACAAAGAAGCTGATTCCTACAAAGAAAAAATAATGGAAGCAACAAAAAGAGGATGTTTTTTAACATCCTCTTTTTGTTATAGTTTATAGATAAAGTTATTATATATCGCGGAAGGGTTTGGGAAACGAAGCGTTTCCCGAATGGAATCCGCAGTCGGAATTCATTTCCGACGAGGAAAACAGCAAGTTTCAAGGGTTACCGATGGAACTTGTCTGTTTATTCTTCTGTTTCAACAAGTCGAAATCCTGATTTCGACTTATCAAAATAAGTTTTCGATTGCTTTTACCAGAGCATCCTGTGTCATTGCCTTGTCACTGCTGAAGGAATAGTTAAAGCCATCCTTCTGCCATGTTGCGATATTGATGCCGTCATTACCCTTCACGGAAACAGAAACCCCCTTTACGGTAATGGTTTTGTTTTCCTTATATGTGTTGTTGTCACCACTGATGTCATCAGAGTCTTTTGCCTTACGGAAGATGATGGTATCCTCGTCGTCTGCAAAGCGTACATCTGCGATTGTGCCGCTGATGTCGATGAAAGCGGTTTCCTTATATGCCTTATCAAGTGTAGGCAGAGTCACATCAAAACCGACTGTTTTTGCAAGGTCTGCAAGGGTTTCATGCTCGGTCAGAGGGTTGGGAATCTGTACATCCTCGTTTTTAGTATCAGCCTTTTTGCTGATGGAAATGGCAGAGCCGTCTGTTTTGATGATGCTGCTGTCATTGCCTGTCAGAGGAACAAACAGCTCAATGGGCACATAGGTTTTGCCATTTGTCATCACAGGTGCACTGGAAAGAGAGAAGGGTGCGCTCATGCCAACCAAATCGGGATTGCTTGTCACAACCTGATAGGTATTTTCACCGATGGTCAGATTGGTATGCATGATGCCGTCATCCACCAGAATCGTGCCTTTATTGTAGGAAACCTTGAAGCCAAGCTGCTCTGCGGTTTCTCTCAGAGGAACTAAAACCAGAACCTCCCCATTGGCTGCCTTGCCGTTGATGTTGAGGC
>OLNF01001070.1_pt1 | contig 23980 bp, 21 predicted proteins | sample 1673061 | NCBI WGS metagenome assembly OLNF01 (sample SAMEA3136751, study PRJEB25190) | human gut metagenome
CGTCGCGCTCGACCGCGTGACCGCCGGCGACCTCGACCGCATGCGTGTACGAGGAAACGACGGTTTTGTTTTTTTCAACCGGTGCGCGAAACGGTATTGAAGACGTTTTTCTTACGGTCGCGGCGATGTATTCGGGTGTCGTGCCGCAGCATCCGCCGAGCACGGTAACCCCTTTTTCCGCAAGCCTTACCATGTAATCGGCGAATTCCTCGGCGGAAATGTCATATACGGTTTTTCCGTCCTCCACCAGGGGCAGTCCGGCGTTCGGATTTGCGATGAGCGGCAGGGAAGAGCTTTCCGTGAACCGATCGATTATTTCAAGCATAACGTCGGGACCGAACGAGCAGTTCATTCCTGTCGCATCGACGCCGAGCCCCTCGAGCATCGCGGTCATCGCGGCGGGATCGGCTCCGGTCATCAGCTTGCCGCTTCTGTCATACACGTTCGTTACGAATATCGGCAGAGACGAATTCTCCTTTGCCGCGATGACTGCCGCCTTCGTTTCGAGGCAGTCGTTCATCGTCTCGATTATTATGAGATCGGCACGGTCGGCGGCGGCGCGCACGTTTGACGCAAAAATCGAGACCGCCTCCTCAAACGAAAGATCGCCGAGCGGCTCGAGCATCCGCCCGGTAGGACCGATGTCGAGCGCGATATACGCTTCGCTTCCGCCGACCGCGTTTTCGGCACAGTCGAGCGCGGCGGAGATAAGCTCCGCATAGTTTTCGTATTTGTCGCGGTTCACGCCGAACGTGTTCGTCGTTATTATATTGCTCCCGGCTTCGATGTACGCGCGGTGAACTCCCGTCACCTCGTCGGGGTGCGTGATGTTCCATGTTTCCGGGGCTTCGCCGCTTTTCAGCCCCATCCCCTGGAGCACGGTTCCGAAACCCCCGTCAAAATAAAGCCGCTTTGTACACAGATCGCTTCTTAAATCCTTCATCCGATTTTCCTCCGTGCGGGCGCGCACCGTCAGCGCGTGCCCGGATCCGATTTTCCCTTTATCGCCGTTACCGATTTCGACGGCATCATCATCAGATTTTTCGCAAGCGTTATGTTCAGCCGACGCGCCGCGTCAACGGACGCAAGTATCTGCGGCTGTATCTCGAGCGGCAGATCGCCGTATCCCGGACTGAAGCGCGCGCGTCCGCCGCACCCTTTGCAGATCTCGGCTTCGGCACCGTCGCACGCCGCCTCGGCAAACGCGGACGCGAGTGCGTCCGTGATGAAGTATTCCGCACCCGATATGACGGAAAGCCGGCTGAGAAGACGGTCAACTCCGTATCCGAGCGTTACGGCGAATACGAACGCTTCGCCGCATCCGCCGAGATTTTTGTACAGATCGCGGCTGTGTATCCCGCCGAATCCGAGATCGACGACCTCCTCGGCTGGGTACGACACCTCAAGAAGAACTCCCGAATAACGGCAGTCCAGCTCGGCGCGAAGCACCTTTTCACAGTGCGCCACGGTGTCGCTTGTGTATGTGCGCGATACCGACAGACGTGCCGCCGCCTCGTTTGCGTCGAGCATGAGCTTCTCTTTGGGAATCTCTCCGTAGAAATAACCGAGCGCACTCATTTTACGATCTCCGAGAGATTTGCCTTGATCGCCGCCGCAACATCCGGCTTGTTCATCGAGTACACATGAACGGCATTGATCCCGTTTGCGTACAGATCGATGATCTGCTCCGTCGCAAACGCGATCCCCGCCTGCTTCATCGCTGCGCTGTCGTCGCCGTAACGGTCCACGATCCGTATGAACCTCTGCGGAAGCGCCGATGACGAGATCGAACACAGTCGCTTTATCTGCGCGGCGCTCGTTACCGGCATAACTCCCGCCACCACCGGAACGTCGATCCCCGCGCGGTAAAGCCGGTAAAGAAAATTATACAGAATATTGTTGTCGAAGAACATCTGCGTCGTCAGAAATTCGCATCCCGCATCGACCTTGCGTTGTATTCCCTCGATATCGTCGGCACTGTTCGCACTTTCCGGGTGCCCCTCGGGATAGCATGCGCCGCCGATGCAGAATCCGCCGAAATCCGCGATCTCCTTCATCAGCTCGCTTGCGTGGCGGTAGTGCGAACTCTCACGGTCAAATCCCGCCGGAATGTCCCCTCGCAGAGCGAGAATATTGCCGATCCCGTGCGAGCGCAGCTTTTCAAGCTCGCTCTCGATGCGCCCCCTGTTCGATGATACGCAGGTCAGATGCGCAAGAGCGGTAACGCCGAAGCTGTTCAGTGCTTCGCATATCGCGGTCGTATATTCGGACGTTCCGCCGCCCGCACCGTAGGTTACGCTCATGTAGCTCGGCTTCAGCTTTGCGATCTCGGCGGCAGCGCCCATAACGCTCTCGAATTTATCACTCGTTTTCGGAGGGAACACCTCAAACGACAGGCTAGGCGCATCGCCGCTTATTATTTCGGTTATCTTCATTTTCTGATACCGCTTCCGAACGGAAGCTCCTTTCGGTGGATCTGTGCGCCGCCGCGCGGCGTATATATAATGAGATGTAGCTTTTCAGATTTGAAAATCGCCGATCGCGGACGAATCGAGGAGATCGGCAATCGATACATGGTCGAGATAATCGCTGATTATCGTGTCGAGCTTCTCCCACATCGGCAGCGTGCGGCATTCTGCCGCGCGTTCGCATTTGTTCGGCTTGCAGTCGAGACACGACACCGGAGCGAGACTCCCCTCCGTAAGCCGAAGTATCTCGCCGACCGAGTATTCCGACGCATCGCGATTCAGACGGTATCCGCCGCCCTTGCCGCGCAGTCCGTCGATTATTCCCGCCTTTGATAAGACCCCGATAATGCTTTCAAGGTATTTTTCGGATATGTTCTGCTGCCGTGCGATCGTTTTCAGCGGGACAAATTCGTCCTTTGCATGACAGGCAAGCTCCGTCATAACGCGCAGCGCATATCTTCCTTTTGTAGAAACAAGCACCCTGAATCCCTCACTTTCGTTAAATCCTATTATATCACAATGTTAATAGGAAATCAAGAGAAAAGCATATGAAGAAACGCAAAAAAGAATCTCCGCGCAAATTGACGGAAAATACATCTCCGAGGGCAAAAAATCGCACAAAAATTTTTTTCGCAAAACGCAAAAAAATGCGTGGAAACTATTGCAATTCGCACTCAAACGTGATAAAATTAACTAAAATCGATAGCTTTATAGAATAGTGGGAGAAGGCGCAAACCGACATCCCGCGATGCGGAAAATTTAAGCTTTTAAGGATTAAAGAAGGGATGGCTTTCTTATGAAAACAGCAAACGTAAGCAAAAGACTGTTTGCCGCACTGCTTGCCGTGCTCATGTTTATCGGCATGCTGCCTTTCGGCGCGCTTGGCTTTACGGCACAGGCGGCGGACGCGGCAGCTTTGCAGTACCGTATGGTACATTTGGACTGCGGGCGCAAATATTTTTCGGTCGATTACATAAAAGGTGTGATCGATACAATGTATGAAAACGGCTTCAATCAGCTTGAATTAGCTTTCGGAAACGGCGGTCTGCGCTTTGTTCTTGACAACATGGATATTGTTGTCGATGGATCTACCCTTCATGACAGTGCCGCTGTCAAAGCTGCCATCAAGGAAGGAAACGAGAGCTTTTACAATGACCCGAACGGGAATTCCTTGAACGAGACGGAAATGAAGGAGATCATCTCCTATGCTCAAAGTAAAAAAATTGAGATAGTTCCGCTTCTCAACATGCCCGGACATATGGATGCGCTCCTTTCAAGCTCTCTGTTTTCACAGTATAAGCTGAAGGGCTCGGAAGGCTCTCGCGACTCGGAAGGCTCTCTCGATCTGAACAATTCGGATGCTGTCGGCTTCGGCAAGGCATTGCTCAAACTTTATGTCGATTGGTTTGCCTTAAACAGCACGACTAAATTTTTCAATTTCGGAGCCGATGAGTACGGACAGGGAATACGAAATCCTTATATTGAATCGGGTGTGGCAACGGTTACATATGATCAGCTTATCGCTTATATGAACGACTGCGCCGGAATTATCGAAGCTGAGAGCATGACCGCACGCTGCTTCAATGATTTTGTATGCTACAATAGACGCTCAGACTGCAATCTGTATAAGACTGTTCAGGTGTGCTATTGGTCTAATCAGTGGAACGGAAGCGAATACAATACTCCGGATGCTATTAAAAATGCCGGATACAAGATGATAAATACCAATCAGAAGTGGTATTACGTTCCGAGCAAAGCCGACGAATACGGCAAGTCGACCGTTCTTTCCAACTTCAGTAAGTTTGATGTAACAAAGTATCAGAATATAAAGAGCGGATATAACTCGACAAGCACAACATATACCGAAATTCCGGTCGGCTCGACCAATGTCGGTGCGATGTTTGCGGTTTGGTGCGATACGCCGAGCGTTGATGTAGCTCTTGCGGATGTTCAGGAGCTTATCGCGGCAATGGCGGACGCTAACCCGACATATTTTACCAAGAATACCACTCCTGCATTTTCCGTGGATTTTTCCGCAATAAATTATGTCGATTCGCAGTTTGTGATGAAACTCGGCGAATCATATGATCTCTCCGCAACGGATGAGGCGGAGTGGACCAGCTCAAACGATAAGGTCATATCGCTTTCCGCAAAAGCAAGAGCACTTTCCGCTGACGGAACAGCCGTTACCGCAAGTGCCGTCGGAGTCGGCACTGCCGAGCTTACCGCAACGAGCCTGTCGGATAGGACGCAGAGCAAGTCGATTTCCGTAACCGTTAATGAAACCGGTGTTCCCGACAAAATGATTACGGTTGTGGAGGGACAAACGGAAACCGTTACCATAACCGGAAAGAACCTCAGCGGAACGTACACGACGGATGATGAAACTGTCGCGACGGTAAAGGCTTCTTGCGAAAGCGTCGCAGGTGATACGATATCATATCAAGCTTCCGCAACGGCAAGTATTGGTGCATACAGTAATAATAGTGCGTCCAATCTGATAGACGGAAACACATCGTCATTCTATTGGTCTAACGGCGCACAAACAAAAGGTGCTTATGTACAGGTTGATCTTGGTGCGGCAATTCCGTTTGAAGCAGTTAGATTGACTTCGACTGACCATGCTTATGATATATGTACTAATGCTCAGGTAAAAGTCTCGCTTGACGGAAGCAGTTGGAAGGAGATCGGAAAATATACAGGCACGTCTACTCCCGAAGTTTTCAAATTAGAAGGCAATGTCGGCAAAGTACGCTACATAAAAATTGAAATAACCGAAGCAAAGAATAATTGGTGGCAGTTGGCGGAAATTGAATGGGGCAGTTATACGGACGGTACATTTATCAGAATGCCGGCAGCCGGAACCGTCACAACCGATCCGGTTGACAAAACCACACTCACCTTTACCGGAAAGAAAGCCGGAACAACCTTCGTTGTTATCGACGGCGTTAAATATATTATTACGGTAACGGAGGAGCAGCTTCAGGATGTTTTGCTTCCGATAAATCTTTGGATCACAAATACCGGAGTTGTTCCGACGGGGTGGAGCGACGGTACTCCCTCCGAGTTCACCTATACCGACGACGCCGGCAACCGACGTTCCACATATACACTCAAAGCTACTTACGGCGGTGTTTACAGCGAAAACGGTATTGAGCTGAGCGGCATCCTTCCGTCTCCGGACGGCAAGGCAACAAGCTGGGACGGCAAAACATACGACGTAACTTATTGGAAAAGCGCTTATCACTCGGCGGATGTTTCTCAGTCAACCGACGGCTGGACTAACAATTCACATAAAGGAATTCAATTTACATATATCCGCTATTGGGATCACAGCTGGGCTTATTCCGCGGACGGCATCGAATGGGTGAATATTTCCGATGTGAGCGCCGCTGCCGACAATCCCGCAAAAAACCAGGTGAATATCTGGTATCGTCAGAAAACCGAGATAACCGATGAGGTCCGTACCGAAATCGTTGACTGGGGCCCGATTACTTACCGCGCAAATCAGTGCCTGCTTGATTTTGCCGTCAAGTATGAAACCGGTGACCGTACTCCGGATTCGTTCCCGGTTTCCGGGAAAACGGTGGGCTTTGACTGCCCGACCGATCAGAGCGTTCCTCTCGGCAACGGTTATATCGTAAAGGATACCGACGGTACATATTACCGTACTGTTTACGGAATTGCCGGTGTTGAGACTTCCGAATACGAAGTCTACATGATAACCGTTACTCCGAGCAGCGACAGTCACACGACGTATATTACCAAAGGTTCTGTTCCGAGCAGCTACATCTACGGCGGCACCGAGAAGATCGCGTGGGCAAAGACGGAAAACGATGCGGAAAATTCCGATCTTGCCATGCTGTCCGGCATAACGTACGGCGGAGAGCCTTTCCTTGAAAGTGTAAAGATTTATCAGTACCAGGGTCTGCTTGTCACCTATTATGTCCGTGCGAAAGCAACCCCCGATTCGCTTGCGGTTCACTACATTGAGCGCAGCGGCAATACGGAGACTGAATTTTACGGCTATAACATTTCCGTAAGCTCGGGCACTGTGTTTGATGCGGGGTTTGCAAAGGCGAACGATAATCCTGCAGATTATGACTAAATAAACAATACTGTAACAAACATTAACGGAAAAACTCAGACCATAAACGGCGATCTTAAGGAGATTCCGGAGATTGCGGCGCAGTACAGATATACAACCTTTAAGCTTGTAGAGGTAAATCGCGACAGTACGGGAAAAGAGGTATTCCTTTACTACACATTTGACAACGAAGCAACGTTTGTTATCGACTTTGGATTGCCTCTTACGGTTTCTCTGACAGATATTAATCAGAGTCTGTCAGATGTTGAGGTTACCGATATTGCGATAAAAGGTGCCGTGCATGGCAAAAGCACCTTCGATATCTCTGCCAAGACATTTACCTATACCCTTACCGAAATGCTTGACGAAATCGAAATACTTACGGTAAATATAACAGGAAAAAGAAACGGGCAAACCGGCACCGCCGGATTTAAGATCTCGATTATCCCCGCGTCGATCGTTTACTACGAGGATAATGACAGCTTTATCACATTCGATGAAAAATGGGAGAAATTAGGCGCAGACGACGTCGCGGCTGTTCAGGCGGTTCAGAAGCTCGGCAATACAAGTACCGTTTACGGCTACGACGATGCTTATGCGAACAACAGCAGCACGTACTCGAACGGCGGCGTGCATAAGGTTACGCTCACAACCGGCGAGTACGCAACCGCAACATTCAGCTTCAAGGGCACGGGCTTTGATCTCATAAACCTTACGGGATCGACGACCGGAACACTTGTTGTTTCGATCACAAACGCAAACGGTTATTCGAGAAATATTCTCGTCGATACCTACTACGGACATACAAAGGATGAAACCGGAAAGTGGATTGTTGATTCCGATGCCGTCGGTGCACTGCATCAGATTCCGGGAGTCAAGGTCGATAATCTCCCGTACGGTGAGTACACCGTTGAGATTACGGCAGCCTACAATTCTTTCTTTGATCATCAGAATAGAGGTAACTATGAGCTCTACATCGACGCGGTTCGCATTTACAATCCGCTCGGTGACATCGGAAACACCTACTACGCTCAGGACGGCGAAGGCTGGCCTAAGTTTGAGGAACTCCGTGATCTGGTGATCAGTGCCGGTAAAATCGAGTCTGATAAGGATACTCCCGGCGTCATCTTCATCGACGGTGACAGTGCAAACGGAGATATTGACAATTACAATATATACGGACCGAAGAACGAGCTTTACCTCGCAAAGGGTCATGCGATCGCGTTTTACGTAAACGCTGATGATAACGTAAGCAAGATCGAGCTTGCACTTAGCAGTGCAAACGGCAGGGAAGTTACCGTTTCAATGCCCGATGCAGCAACCGGACAGATTGTAACTCGCAAGATAACTTCTTCCACCGAACTCTATTACGCGATCCCGACGAGCGGACATGTGATCGTGACGAATACGGGATCCGACGATGCGATTCTCTCGATCACGAACATAAAGACGACGTATAAGAGCGATCCGAACGGTGCTTCGACACGGGCTCTCTTTGCCGTGAACAGAGCAATTGCCGATAAGGCAGTGGCTAATCTTAACGCAATTCTCAACGATCCCGAAGTATTTACGCCCGAGTACATGGCAGTCAGTGTAAACAGAAGCAGCGTAAGAGAAGGCGGATATGTGACCGTCACGGTCAAGACCTCCGCGGACGTCGCGGCAGTAACCGTCAACGGAATCGCAATGCGCAGGATGCTTACCGTGCGCGGAGAACGTTTGGCTTGGACGGCTGACGTTAGGGCATCGAAGGTCGGCGAACTCAGGCTTGACGTTGTTGCGGCAAACGCAGACGGAATTGCATCCGAAACGATCACCGAAACCGTAACCGTAACCGAAAAAATCGAGATTTCCGGTATCCTTGAGGATATTTTCAAGAAACTCTCCGATCGTTGGTTCAGATAAGGAAGGACGTGTTTTTATGAAAAAGATATACTCAAAACCCGAAATCATGTTTGACAGCTTTACGCTTACGACCAGCATCGCCGCAGGATGCGGAAAACCCGCTGCCTTGCCGACCAAGGATGTTTGTGCATTGCATATGGGACCTAAGATTCTTTTCAGCAACTCTATGAGTGTTTGCACAGACAAGGTAGACCCCAACGATGATATTTATTGCTATCACGCGCCTACAGAGGATCAAGCACTCTTCAATTCCTAAAATCTGATAAACTGTCCGCAAATCAAGGTTTGCGGACAGTTTGTTAATTGAAAGAATGACCGCCGGGGGCGGCTGCAGATACTTAACAATGCGGAGGACCGAGATGAAAGACGGAAACCAAAAGAATATCAGCCCCCGTTTGAGGATTGCAATTGCCGTGTCGGCGGCTGCGGCGCTTATTCTGATCGCGGTGATAATTTCGCTTTTCGCCGGGAGAGAAGGCACTTCCGCACCGGATTCGCAAATCGGCACGGGCGGCATTTCGCAGACCGATTCGTCCGCCGATTCTGCGGATTATGCGGACATCACACGGGGCAGCACCGACGGTTCGAAAACGCCCGCACCCTCCGGGGATTCGTCCGATACCTCCGACAGCACGAAAACTCCGGACAGCGGTGAGAACGGCGGAAACGGGGACGACGCGCCCGCGCTTTCCGTCGATCTCGGGGACGGGATCGTCCTTACCGGAATAACTCCGGTCGACGGTGCGTTTGTCGAGGACGGAAGCGACGATAAGCTTGAAGGAGTCCTTGCCGTGACCGTGAAGAACACTGCCGAAAGAACGCTCCAATACGGAACGCTCGTCCTTCCCGGCGCGGACGGCGCGCAGTTCACCGTGACCACACTTGCACCGGGCAGAACGGCGCTGCTGCTTGAAGCCTCGCGCGCAAAATACACCGACGGCATCGCTGCGGACGGCGCGCATATGACGCAGAGTGCGTTTTTCACAACCGAGCCGACGCTTAATCCCGATCGGATCGAGCTGAGCTGCGCCGACGGTGAGATACACATAAAAAACGTGTCGGGCGAACGCCTCGACGCAACGGTCGTTCTGTATTACAAAAACGTCCGCGGCGACATGTTTTACGGCGGAATAACGTACAGGGTATCGGCTGATGTCGGTATAGATGCGGGTAAAAGCGTGTCGGTTTCGGCACCGCACTGCACCTCCGGTGCAACCGAAGCGGTTTTTGCGGGGATCGGCTGAGTGATTATCGAAAAGTATTACACTGTTGCGGACACTGCCGTGTGTATTGCCGCAGATGAAAAAATCATGTACGGAGACGACGGCGTGCTTGCACCGTTCGCGCTCGCGTCGGTGAGCGGCGGTGTCGTTCGGTATGAGTATGAAATATCGGACAGCCTTCCCGATTCGTGCGGCACGCCGACGGTGTCACGCCCGGATATCGCGGAATTCGGCGAGGGCGAGAACACGGTGCGTTACATAGGCGCGGTCGCGAACTCGCTCGACGGAGCGTATATCTGCACCCGCAAAGAAGGAAGTACGGTTCGCGTCACCGTAAAATCGTCATTCTGCTCCAAACTTTCGCCGTCCCTCATCCTGAATTCCGTCTCGGCGGAGCGGCTTGCAGTGAACGCGGGCGGAATCATATTCCATTCGGCGTATATCGGATTCCGAAACGAGGGAATACTGTTCACCGCGCCGTCGGGCACCGGAAAGTCCACACAGGCGGAGCTTTGGCGGAAATGGCGCGGAGCCGACGTGATAAACGGCGACCGTTCGATGATAAAAAGCATGGGCGGCATCTCGCGCGTGTGCTCACTTCCGTTTTCGGGAAGCTCGGGGATAAGCAAGAACGTAAATCTCCCGCTCAGAGCGATAGTTTATCTCGAACAGGCGCCGACCGTCACGCTCGAGCGGATAAGGGGCGCACAAGCCTTCTGCCGTATATGGGAGGGTTGCTGCGTCAACACATGGAACCGTGCGGAGCTTGAAAAAGCCTATTCGACAGCGGAAGCGATCGCCGCGCAAACGCCCGTATACAGACTGAGGTGTACGCCGGACGAAAAGGCGGTCGATGCGCTTTACTGCGAGTTGTACGGAGCACGCTGACCCGGTTTGCAGGCATTCGCGAGGACGCCGCTCAATCCGAGAGATTTTATGAAATGCCGCACGCGGCTTTGGAGAAAGGAAAAAAACGATATGCCCGGATCGGAACCGTATTCCGCAACGTATTTTCATTCAAAAGGGAGAAAACTCGGCCTGCCGATCGCGGGGAATTTCGAGATCACATCGCGCTGCAATTTCAACTGCCCGATGTGCTACGTCCATCACCCGGACGCGGATTTGTCGGGTGAGCTGAGCACTTCGCAGCTTCTTTCAATTGCGGAGAAGGCGCGCGACCGAGGAATGATATTCGCGCTTCTGACAGGCGGCGAGCCGTTTGTCCGCAGCGACTTTTTCGATATATACGACGGTATGAAAAAGCTCGGACTGCTGATCTCGATAAACTCAAACGGTTCGCTGATCAGGGGAGAGATCCTCGACCGACTCGCCGAGGATCCGCCGTGCAGAATTAATATAACGCTTTACGGCGGGAGCGAGGACACCTACTGCCGTATGTGCGGAAATTCCGCATTTGAGCGGGTGACGGAGAATATCCGCGAGATAAAGCGGCGCGGTATCGACGTAAGGCTGAACGTGTCGATCACGCCGTACAATCGCGGAGACCTCGAACGGATATTCCGCATTTCGCGCGATATCGGCGTGCATGTGAAAATGTCATCGTATATGTATCCGCCGATCCGCATAGAGGGGAACGGCGGCGAGCGCATGAGCCCCGAGGAGGCGGCAGAGTGCTTTGTCGAGTACGACAGGCTGCGTTTTACGGATGAGGAATTCGCAAAACGCGCCGAAAACATGAAAAAGGGAGTCTCGATCCGTGAAGATTGTCCCGTCGATCCCTCCGCCGAGGGCGTGCTGTGCCGCGCCGGAAGCACGAGCTTCTGGCTGACGTGGGACGGCAAAATGCTTCCGTGCGGAATGTTTCCGTATCCTTCGGTTGACGTGCTCAGCGAAGGCTTTGATAAGGCGTGGGATACGATTCGGCGGTCGACTGCGGCGATACGACTGCCCGCAAAATGCTCGTCATGTCCGAAAAAGGAGATGTGCAGCGTGTGCGCGGCGGTATGCATGTCCGAGAAGGGAAGCTTCGACGCCGTTCCGGAATACGTTTGCCGCATGACCGACGAGATATATCGGCTGACCGTCGCGGACATACACGAAAATACAGATCGGGAGAGATGATCGATGGAAATAAAAAAGGAACTCATAAAAAGGGATATCGCCGGAGACACCGTGCTTGTTCCCGTCGGAAAGACGGTTATGGAGAATAACGGGCTGTTCATTCTGAACGAGCTCGGAGCCTTCATCTGGGATATGCTTCCGGAGCTCGGGAGCGAGGAAGAGGCGGTATCGGCTGTGCTTCGGGAATACGATATCGACGAGGACACCGCGCGGTCCGATACAGCGGAATTTTTTGAAAAGCTGCGCGGCTTCGGAATAATCGACTGACGGTTTCCGAAATCCGTTAAAATGAAAAAACGCCGTCCGGAAACAGCCTTTGTTCCGAACGGCGTTTAATATTGATCGTGCTTCAGCAGGTCTCGATCTCGGCAACACGCACGACAAGGCTTGTGCCGTAGGGGAATCCGGTTGCGAAGATGCGCGCGTCGGAGCCGTCCTGCTCAAAGCGGAGCTCTTCGCCGTTGTCGGTCCAGCGGACGCTCTTTATCTTTGCATCGACACCGTTGAAGTTCTTCCAGCCGGTATTCGCCTTCTCGACGGTAACGCTTGCGTCACCCTGGATAGTAAGATCGTGTATGTAAGCGTAGCAGCGGTCGCCGCGGCGAAGCATGAAATCCTTGCCGACACCGTGGACACCGCATGGCTTCGCTTCGTAGAAAGCATCTCCGGTGCATCCGATCCAGCTGCCGATTCCGCAGAGGAGAGCCTCCTGCATCTGCGTTATCGCACCGCTTCCGTCGGGGCCGACGTTGAGAAGGTAGTTCGCACCGACCTTGCGGCAGGCGCAGAGCGTTTCTATAAGCTCGGGCAGGGATTTGTAATTGAAATCGTCTCCACCGCAGCCCCAATGATCGTTCATCGTTTGGCACATCTCGGCGGCGAGATATTTCGGCATGCCCTCGCGGTTCATCGGCTCGGGGCGTCCCTGCTCGAAGGTCACGCTGTCAAGCTCGATGTTTCCGGCGTGTCCCTGCGCGTTCAGCCCCGTATTGTTTACGATTATCGCATCGGGCTGATGGCGGCGGATCACCTCGTAAAGCTTGTCTTCCTCCCAATCCGCGTCCTGCTTGCTCCAGTTTCCGTCGAACCACAGTCCGCCGATCTTGCCGTAATTTGAGCAGAGGATCTCTACGGAATCGCGCAGATACTGAAGATATGCGGGGAAATCGTTGTTGAAGGAATCAACGTGCCAATCAAGGGTCGTGTGATAGAACATCGGAAGGATGTCCTCGGCACGGCATGCCTCGACGAATTCCTTTATAAGGTCGCGTCCCGCGGCGGAGTGGGGAGCGTCGTAGTCGGACAGTCCGCAGGTATCGTAAAGGGAGAAGCCGTCGTGATGGCGCGTGGTGAGAGTGATGTACTTCATTCCTGCGCGCTTTGCGAGTGCGGCGATCTTGCGGGCATCGAAGTTTTCAGCGGTGAAGGTGTCGGCAAGCTTCTCGTATTCGTCTTTAGGGATATGGAGAAGATCCATCGCCCACTCTCCGCGTGCGAGCTGGGAATAAAGCCCCCAGTGGATGAACATTCCGAAGCCTCGGTTTTCGAATTCGGCTATTCTTTTCTCAGGAACAGGTATTGACATATCAGACCTCTTTTATTATTTATTTCGGTAGATATGATGATATCATATTATTTTCGATTTATCAACAGATAGATGTAAAATATGTGAATTTGAAAATTTTTTCGCCGATGAAATTGACAGGGCGGGCGTAATATGTTACGATATTATAATGACATTTCGGAGGAGCGTATGGAGGAGAAAAAAGAGCAGCTTCATAAAGATCACCGCAGCCGCCTGAGAAAACGCTATGAGGAAAACGGGCTTGATTCATTTGAAGACCATAACGTTCTCGAGCTTCTCCTGTTTTATGCGATCCCGAGACGCGATACGAATCCGGCAGCACACAGGCTTATTTCGAAATTCGGGTCTCTTTCGGGAGTTTTCTCGGCTTCCGTCGAGGAATTGCAGACAGTGGAAGGGATTGGGAAATCGAGCGCCGAATATCTCGCGCTTGTCCGCGAAACGGGCAGACGCTGTATGCTCGATGCGCTTTCCGAACGACCGTTTACCGAAAGGGAAAGAATCGGAGAATATCTTGTTCATTGGTTTTCGGGAAAGCCGCGGCAGACCTCATGCCTTCTTGCGCTTGACAGCGAGATGTTTCTAAAAAAAGTATTTACCGTGAATTCGGGAATAGAGCTGAAGCCGCAGTCCGTGACGTTCGCCGCGGAGGAATCTGCACTTTCGTCGGGCTTTCCGAAGATGATAATAGCCCACAACCACAGCGACGGAAGAATGATCCCGTCCGCCGAGGACAGGGTGATAAGCCGTACTCTTTCCGAAAGGCTGCGCGGACACGGAATAGAGCTTTGCGCGCATTATATCGTGTCGGGCATGGATTATACGGAGTTTGATTTTTGATTTACGGAGGATAGATAAGTGATTGCCGACAGAATAGAGAATCTCGGAAAATATGAATCGTATGAGCCGGAGCTCGGCGCGGTGCGCGCTTTTCTGCTTGAGAACGATCCGGAAACGCTTGCGCCGGGAAGATACGAAATAAACGGAAATGTTTTCGTAAACGTAGTGGCGTACGCGCCCGGAGAGGCGGGAGGATTCGAAGCGCACAGGGAATATTCCGATCTGCAGTATGTCGTATCGGGCGACGAAGAGATAGATTGGATCCCGCTTGGCGAAACCGCAGATCAGGCGGAGTACAGCACCGAAGCAGACTACGCCGGAGGCGGAAGAACAACGGGATCTTTCGCGTCGCTTTACCTCACGGCGGGAGCCTTTGCGATATTTGAGCCGGACGATGTTCACCGACCCGGCGTAAAATGGAAGTCGGACAATGTGAAAAAACTGATTTTCAAGATCAGAGTAAGAAAAGGATAAATTTGAGATGGAAAAGCTTTTACACGGTCAGAATGACTATAAAATCAGCGCAGCCGACGGGGCTTACGATATCCGTGCTGACATCGTGAGCGACGGCGGTATCGACACGGTGCACCTCGCCTTCGAGAGTGCGTCGGAGATCGTTCCACCGAAGATAACACTTTATTGGGAGATTCCGCACGTCGATGTGCAGGGCATATGGACTCCCTCGTCCGGCGTGAACCGTCAGATACCGTGCGTCTGGAGCGGACACGATGCCTCAAGTGCAACTGCGTCGGCACCTCTTTCGGTTATGTTTTCCTCGTCGGGGAAAAGCCGTCAGACCTTTGCCTGCTCCGATGCGGTAAATGTCATAAAATACAGAACCGCGCTCCGTGAGGAGGATTCAAGATATCTCTGCGAAATCGTATTCTTCGACGCGGATATTGCTTCTCTCCGCAGCTACAGCGCCGATGTCCGCATAGATATGCGCGACGTGCGCTATGAGGACGCGATCTCCGATGTGGTAAAGTGGTGGGAGTCGATGCCCGAGTACACGCCCATGGGCGTGCCCGACGAGTGCATAAGCCCCGTTTATTCGACATGGTACAGCTTCCACCAGATGGTGGATGCAGAGGAGATCGAAAAGGTTCTCGCATCGTGCGAGCCGCTCGGCTTCTCATCCGTCATAGTTGACGACGGATGGCAGATGGAGGACAGCGCACGTTCGTACAGATTCTGCGGAGATTGGGAAGTCTGCAAAAAGAAAATCCCCGATATGCGCGAGCATGTGAAGCGCGTCCATGACATGGGAATGAAGTATTTCCTTTGGTACAGCGTTCCGTTCGTCGGACACGACAGCCTCGCGTATGAGAGATTCAAGGGCAAATATTTAAGCGACGGCGGCGATACCGCAATATTTGACCCGCGTTATTCGGATGTGCGCGAATATCTCATTTCGACTTATGAGAACGCGGTGAAGGAGTGGAATCTCGACGGCTTCAAGCTTGACTTTATCGACAGCTTCCGCCAGCCGGGCACGGAGAATCCCGACGCCGCACCCGGAAAGGATTTCGTTTCGGTGCCTGATGCGGTTGACCGCCTCATGACCGATATAAAATCCCGTCTTATCGCGCTGAAGCCGAATATCTGCATAGAGTTCAGGCAGGCATACATAGGACCGCTCATGCATAAGTACGGCAATATGTTCCGCGCGGCGGACTGCGCAAACGACACTCTTGCGAATAAGGTCCGCACGATCGATCTCAGACTTACCCTCGGAAGCTCACCTGCACATGCTGATATGCTGACGTGGAATCCTGCGGATACCGCAGAGGCAGCTGCGCTTCAGCTCGTTTCAACGATGTTCGCGGTTCCGCAGATCTCGGTAAGACCGTACCTTCTTCCCGAGTCTCACAATGTGATGATGAAAAGCTGGCTTGAATTTTGGAAGGCTCACCGTTCGACGCTTCTGTTCGGCAAATTCCACGCTGAAAATCCGGAGCTTCTCTATTCTCAGGCATCCGCCGAGGACGACGGCTGTTATATTGCGGTTTCTTTTGCGAATAATATCATAATGAAATATCCCGAATCCGATCACGGCGAGACGGTTTTCGTGAACGGTTCGGGATGCGATGGCATCACCGTGGATTTCCCCGCGGGCGAATACCGCGCAAAGGTCGAAAGCTGTACCGGAGATGTCCTTTCGGACAGCACAGTCAAAATTACCGATAACGGAACGCTTAACCGGTTTGCAGTACCGGTTGCGGGACGTGTCACTATTACAAAATAAAAAAGAAGGCGTATTAAATGACAAAAATCGATATTATCTCCGGATTTCTCGGAGCAGGAAAGACGACACTTATCAAGAAGCTTGTCGGCGAGGCATATGCCGGCGAAAAGGTAGTGCTCATCGAAAACGAATTCGGTGAGATCGGTATCGACGGCGGATTTATGAAGGATGCCGGGATTGAGGTTACGGAGATGAACTCCGGCTGCATCTGCTGCAGCCTTGTGGGAGATTTCAGCGAAGCTCTCAAAAAAGTTCTCAAGGAGTACGGTCCGGACAGAATCGTGATCGAGCCTTCGGGAGTCGGAAAGCTCAGCGACGTAGTCCGTGCGGTTCTGCCGCTTGAGTCCGACAGCGTCCGCATCAATTCACGGACTGTCGTGGCAGATGCGACCAAGTGCCGCATCTATATGAAAAACTTCGGTGAATTCTACGACAACCAGATCGAGAACGCCGGAGCGATAATTCTCAGCAGAACTTCCACGATCGCTCCCGAAAAGCTCGACACTGCGCTTTCGCTTATCCGTGAGCATAACGGAAAGGCTATCGTTGTTACGACCCCGTGGGACAAGCTCGACGGAAAGAAGATCCTCGAGGCCATGGAGAACGGCGATCATTTTGCGGAGGAGCTCCTTTCGGAGGAGGAAATATGCCCCGAGTGCGGACATCATCACGGCGAGGACGAGCATCATCATGATCACGATCACTGTTGCGGCCACGACCATGATGAAGATCACGATCACGACGAGCATGAACATCATGACCACGATCATGATCACTGCCATCACGACCATGACCATGACGACGATTATGATCACGATGAGCACGAACATCATCACGACCACGACTGCTGCTGTGGGCACGGCCACGGTCATCACCACCATCATCATGCGGACGAGGTGTTCACAAGCTGGGGCGTGAATACCGCGAAGAAGTATTCTTCCGATGAGATAAAGGCGATCCTCGACGGTTTTACCGAAACGAATGATTTCGGAGCGATCCTTCGTGCGAAGGGTATCGTAGAGGGTACGGACGGCGAGTGGATATACTTTGACTATGTTCCCGGCGAGGCGGATGTACGCACGGGTGCTGCCGATGTTACGGGCAAGCTGTGCGTGATCGGCTCCTCGCTCAACGAGGAAAAGCTTGCTCAGGCTTTCGGGGTGTAACATATGGAGAGAACTGATATCCCGGTATTCATTTTTACCGGATTCCTCGATTCCGGGAAAACAACCTTTATACAGGGATCGCTTGAGGATGAGCGCTTCAATAACGGAGCTCCCACCTTGCTTGTTGTCTGCGAAGAGGGGGAAGAGGATTACGACTTCTCGGCGTTCGCAAATGACTGCGTAACGCGGATGGATGTTGAAAGTATCGACCGTCTTACTCCGGATCGGCTTGAAGCCGCGCGCAAGAGATGCGGTGCCAAGCGCGTTATCATTGAGTACAACGGAATGTGGCAGATTGACGATCTTTTCAGAGCCTTCCCCAATGATTGGGCGGCGGTTCAGGAGATCACGTTTGCAGATTCTCAGACTTATCCGTCATACAATGCGAACATGAGAAGCCTTGTCGTTGATAAGCTCAAAACCTGCGACGCCGTAATGTTTAACCGCATGACTGACGGCACGGACAAAGCGGAGCTTCACAAGATTGTGCGCAGTGTCGGACGCATAACCGACATACTGTACGATTACGGCGAAGACAGGGTCGAGCCCGACGATATAGTCGATCCGCTTCCTTTTGACATAGATGCTCCCGTTATCGAGATCGGGGACAGTGATTATGCGCTTTGGTTTTCCGACCTTTTGGATGATCTTCCGAAGTACGACGGAAAGACGGTAAAATTCAAGGCGTTCATCGGAGTCGATAAATCGCTGCCGAAGGGAACGTTCCTTGCGGGACGCCATGTCATGACCTGCTGCGCCGAGGATGTGCAGTTTGCGGGACTGCTCTGCGTTTGGAAGAAGGCGGGAGCGCTTACCACGGGAATGTGGGCGACCGTAACGGCTCAGATAAAGATCGAGCACAACAAGGCATACAAGGGAGAGGGTCCCGTGCTTTACGTTACCGATTTCAGCCTTGCCAAGGCTCCCGAAGAAGAGTTCGTTACGTTCAGCTGATTTTCGGCAGAAAATGAAAAAACATTGACAAATTCCGATTATCGTGTATAATAAATATGAGAGTAACTCTCATATTTGCGGATAGTCGTGCGCGGCGGAATCGATGCCGTGCGCGGTTTGAAATTTTCCGCATCCGACGTTATTTCGGAAGATGCGGTGAAAATGTATCCGTGCGGTTCGGGGAAAATCTCCGTGCCGTGCGGATATTTCTTTAAGGAGACATCGATGACAGGTTATATTGCGGCAATGCTGTCGTATCCGTTCATGCAGAGGGCTTTCCTTGTCGGAGCTCTTGTTTCGCTCTGCTCGGCGCTTCTCGGCGTAAGCCTCGTTTTGAAAAGGTATTCCATGATCGGAGACGGACTTTCCCACGTCGGCTTCGGGGCGCTCTCGACGGCGGCGGTGTTTTCCTCGTCGGGGAGCGCTTTCCTGCGGTTTCTCGGAGCGAATCCTCTCGTTTTTACTATCCCCGTTGTGATTATCGCCGCTTTCTTTCTCCTGCGCCTTTCCGAAAGCAGCCGAATAAACGGGGACAGCGCGATAGCGGTGATATCGACCGCAGCATTCGCCTTCGGCGTGATGGTCGTTTCGCTTACTACCGGGATAAATACAGATGTTTTCAACTATATGTTCGGCAGTATAAGCGCACTTGTCGGAAGCTATGTGCCGATTTATGTGATAATGAGCCTGATAACGGTCGCACTTTTTGTCCTTTCGTATAATAAGATGTTCGCGCTTACCTTTGACGAGGACTTTGCGAAATCGTCGGGAATGCGTGTCGGGCTCTATAAAATGCTGATCGCACTTCTTTGCGCGATCACGGTCGTTCTCGGAATGAAGATAATCGGCACAATGCTTATTACGGCGCTTATCGTGCTTCCGCCGCTCTCCGCCATGAGGATATGCCGAAGCTTTCGTTCGGTCGTCTGCGCATCCGCGATCATTTCCGTGGCTTGCTGCACTGCGGGAATAACGGTTTCATACGCTTTCTCTGCTCCGGCGGGCGCAAGCATCGTTATGGTGAATCTGCTTGTTCTCGCGCTTTGTGCGATTTATTCAAAGCTTTCTTCAATGAGAGAAAAAAAACATATTCATCAGGGAGAACGGACGGCGACGGAGGGTGAAGCACTGTGAAGAAATATCAAACGAAGATAATCGCGCTTTCGGCGGCTTTTCTGCTTCTTTTGCAGCTCATTCCGATATGTCGTGCGGACGTCGCCTATACCGATGCTGATATCAAAAAGGCGGTCGAAGAAACTCTCGCGTGGCGACGGGCAGCCTCCGGCGAGAGTGAAAACGGATACCTATTCCGCGGAGATTTTCTTTCGGCGGCGGGAAATTCCGGGGCGGATTGGTACGCTGTCGCCGTGGGAAGATTCGGACTTGCCGACGATTACACGGCGTATCTTTCCGCTCTCAGATCAAATGTTGAGGTGCGCTACAGTACCCCCGGCAAGCTGAATGCGCAGAAAGCGACGGAGTGGCATCGGATATCTCTTGCGGTCGCATCTCTCGGCGGCGATCCGACAAGCTTCGGCACCGACGCGGACGGAAACGCGATCAACCTCATTGCGGACGGAACGTATTTCCGCTCCCGCACCGCCGATCTCGGCGTACAGGGGATAAACGCTTATATATGGGCGCTGATCGCGCTTGATTCGGTGTCGGGCGTGGTGCCGGACGATGCAGACGACACGCGGGAGGATATGATAAACGCCGTGCTTGAAGGTCAGCTTGAAAACGGGGGATTCCGACTTATCGGGGAGACTCCGGATGTTGACATAACGGCGATGGCGATAACGGCGCTAAGCCCGTATACGGACAGGGAAGATGTCCTCCGCGCATTGAACAGCGCGGTTGAGTTTTTGTCGGGAGTGCAGAAGGACGGCGGAGATTTTGCATCTTGGGGTCAGGAAAATCTCGAAAGCACGGCGCAGGTCGCCGTTGCGCTCTGCACCCTCGGGATCGATCCGGAAAATGACGCACGCTTTGTGAAAAACGGGAACAGCGTTCTCGACGGAATTATGAAATACCGCACTGCCGACGGAGCGTTTGCCCACATTTCCGGGGAAAACGGAAACGAATCCGATTCCGTGGCAAGCGCTCAGGCGCTCTGCGCGCTGTGCTCGATCGTCAGATTCCGCCGCGGTATGAGCCCGCTTTACTCGATCTCGGCGAATGCCGGAGAGACTTCGCCGATAATACCCGTGTTCGGCTCTGAGGTGAACGACGAGGGCACCTTGTCTGCTGCCGACGACACGGAAGCGGAAGAATACGAAAGCGGGACGTCGAATCCGACCGCGGAAAACCACTCACCTACGCAGAGTCTTTTCGCTTGTGCGGCGGTCGCGGTCTTTTGCCTGATTGCGCTTACCGCGGCGTTTTTGATACGGAAGAAGAGAGATGATCGCTGCCGCGGCTGAATTTTGAAAGAAGAGGCGCGGGGGTGTACCGACCGCGCATTTCACTCTCGGAACAGTGTGGTTCATTTGAATACGAAAAAGCGGAGCCTTTGCTCCGCTTTTTTATGTGAAAATCGAAATAAACGCAATATTGATCATATTTTTGTTGACTGACGTGCGAAAATAATGTATAATATATGTAGCACACGTCGAATAATGTCCGAAAGTGAGAGCTTGGAAGCTATTTCGGCGCAATTCAGGTGAAAAATCGCGCGAAACATATGCGGTAGTCCCGTTTATGGGACAGCGAACGCTGTATAATAATATCGATCCTAACCTAAATTGCCAAAGTGAAGTTGCGATTTTTGGGGTAAAAAAAGAGAAAAACCCTAAGCTCACTTTGACAAAAGAGTATGGTATATATAGATATTTCAAGATTTTCAGAGCCTAAGGAAGCAGCCATCGACAAAGTCGGCTTGACCTTGACAGGTTGCTGATGAAAATGCTACAATGCCGGCTTTGAAGGCGAGAAAAGTACAGATATTTCTGAGTTTCCGTCGCCTTCGGTGAAAACCGAACAGCATTTTTATCAGCGTTCAGTCAAGGTTGGCGGCGGATATGGTAAAATACAATCGGTTACTGTCTGCGGAAAGCAGGAAAATATGAATCGTTTTACATTAGTCGAAAGGATAGGTATTGAATGTGGAATCTACCAAAAACTAAAACTGAGCGAAATTGCAAAGAAAATCGGAAAAACACCGGGAAGCGTTTCAAGAGAGATCCGAGCTAACAGGACGGTCACTCCGGGAGAGCATCCGTGCGGAAAAGACTGCTGCTTTGCCGGAGAATGTAAAACAAAAGGCTTATGCGGTAAAATGGGATGTTCCAAACGGTGTGTAGCTTGCCGAGAATACGATTGCCGGGAGCTTTGTTCAAGATACAACAATACACCCTGCTCCATTCTTTCGAAACCGCCGTATGTTTGCAACACCTGCGTTCGACGCAGAAAGTGTAAAGCAGACCGAGCATACTATATTGCACAGCAAGCGGACGCAATGGCAAAGCGCAGATATTCTAATTCCCGAAGCAAAATACAAACTCGTGGAGAAGAACTCGAAAAGCTTGATGAATTGGTTTCACCGCTGATTCTAAAAGGACAACCACTTACCCATATATGGTCGGAGCACGGCGAGGAACTCAGCATTTCACAAAGAACTCTTTATCGCTATATTGATCAAGGTGTTTTAAGTGTGGGAAACATTGACCTCAGACGAAAGGTTGCCTACAAGCCGAGGAGAAAGAAAAAGGAAGCTTCCGAAGGCTTTTTGAATCAAGAGTTTCGTAAAAACCGAGGCTATGACGATTACCTGAAATATATGGAAAAGCACCCCGATACACCTGTTATTCAAATGGACACGGTCAAGGGCTGTCGTGAACAGGGAAAACGCCTTCTAACCATTCATTTCTGCAATACCAATATGATGCTGATGCTTTTAATGCGCGACGGCAAGGCTGATACGGTGGTGGAGCAGTTTGATATGCTGACGGGACTGTTAGGGCTTGAAGAATTTCGCAGAATATTTCCGGTTATTCTTACCGACAACGGCAGTGAATTCAAGCATACGAGAGAATTGGAAACTACCGAAGCCGGCAAGAAAAGGACAAAAGTGTTTTATTGCGACCCTCAGGCGTCCTGGCAAAAGCCGCAGATTGAGAAAAACCACGAATTTATCCGCTATGTTCTGCCGAAGGGCAAAACGCTAAATCCGTATACGCAAGAGGATATTACAGTGCTGATGAACAACATAAACAGTATCCGCCGGGAATCGCTCGGAAACAAGTCGCCCTATGAGACTACGACCGATAAAAGCATATTTCGGTTAATGGAATTGATGGGGCTGCATCGTATACCGGCAGATGAGATTAACTTAACACCTACTCTGCTGAAAAGATAACTTAAACCAATTGCAGATAGTGACCGCAACATATTTTTTAACAAGGCAGGTTGCGTTCACTTTGACAAAACGGGATTTCAATCTGTCTGCTTTGTTATGCAAAACCGGCAGTGAAATATATTAAAAAACGGCTTTTCGAAATGGCATACGCTCTGAAAAGCCACAAATTCACTCTTATTTGGCTTTGTGAAGTTAATGTAATATATTTACCATTACTTCACTTTGTCATTTAAGCTATGATATGGGATAAGTATACCTATTTTTAGAGATTCAGTCGGGGGTGCGTGTATGATACTGTGGACGATACAGCATAAAGAAGCATACCTAAAAATGCAGTCTTCCGGCGTATTACGTACCGATGCAAACCATCTGTTTTGCGAGGATGACTTTCGGGATGCCTATGACTGGATGTCGTGCCAAATGAAAAAACGTATTTCTGAGCCCCCGGACGGTGTTCAGTATCCCGTTTGGCTCTGGCACACCTGGGAAGGTAATCGTAAACGTCCGGATATGCGTCGCTCTGGATATGCTCCGTCCGGCGCGTCGATTGTTCTGCTGACAGTGGACGTGCCCGATGAAAAAGTGCTTCTTTCTGACTTCGATTGCTGGCACGCTGTACTCAATGGGAACTACTTAGCAACGAGCGAAGAAGACGATTGCTCCCATTCTCCGGAAGAGATAGCCGAAAGCTGGAATGGGATATTTGATGTTTCTTCTGTGAATACGTATTACAGCTACTCGTTGTCAATACAAGCGACAACATGGGAAATACAAAAAGAATGGATCAAAAAAGCAGAGTGTTTTACTGCGAGATAAAAAACCGTTTACACATGATTAAAGGAGGATTAGGCATTGTCTTACGCTGAAGTTTGTAAGGCTGTTGAAACAATCGATCAGAGATACTGCCAAAAGGACCCTTTTCGTCTGTGCAAGGAAATGGGCATCATTTTGCTGCCGCAGCAACTCGGAAATGAGCCGGATGCCATTAAGGGTTTCTTCCTTGAGAAATAAAAGGCTCTTCTTCAAATTATGTGTAAAGTCCAAAATACGGTATAAAAAAGCAACGTG
>OLNF01001071.1_pt1 | contig 23962 bp, 19 predicted proteins | sample 1673061 | NCBI WGS metagenome assembly OLNF01 (sample SAMEA3136751, study PRJEB25190) | human gut metagenome
CCATGCAGAAGGATCAGGGCTTCTGGCCCGCGACCGTCTATCTCGAGGGCCTCGACCAGTACCGCGGCTGGTTCCAGTCCTCGCTGCTGACCGCTGTCGGCGCACTGGGCAAGGGCGCTCCGTTTAAGGAATGCGTCACGCACGGCTGGACCGTCGACGGCGAGGGCAAGGCCATGCACAAATCCCTCGGCAACGGCGTCGATCCCGCCGACGTGTTCAAGAAATACGGCGCGGACATCTGCCGCCTCTGGGCAGGCTCTGCCGACTATCATGTCGACGTCCGCTGCTCCGACGCCATCTTCCAGCAGCTGAGCCAGAACTATCTGAAGTTCCGCAACACCGCGAAATTCTGCCTCGACAACCTCGTCGACTTCGACCCGAACCACCTGACCGCGCCCGCCGACATGGCGGAGCTGGACCGCTGGGCCGTCACGAAGCTGAACGACCTGATGGCCCGCTGCGAAACGGCGTATCAGAACTATGAGTTCTTCACCGTCTCCCACGCCGTCAACGACTTCTGCGTCGTCACGCTCTCCAGCCTCTACCTCGACATCATCAAGGATCACCTCTACTGCGACGGCGCGGATTCCGCCTCCCGCCGCAGCGCACAGAGCGCGCTCTGGATGATCCTCGACGCGATGACGAAGCTCTTCGCGCCGATCCTCGCCTTCACCTGCAACGAGATCTGGCTCCAGATGCCGCACCGCGCCTGCGACGACGCGCGCAACGTCGTCCTCAACGAGATGTCCAAGCTGTACACGGACTACGCCCTCTCCGCCGAACGGATGGCCGCGTGGGACTTCGCGTTCCGCCTCCGCTCGGACGTCAACGGCGTGCTGGAAACGGCCCGCGCCGACAAGCGCATCGGCAAATCGCTCGAGGCGCACGTCGCCCTGACCGCGGTCGACGCAGCCGCCGCCGAGGCCGTCAAGGCCGTGGCCGGCATGAACCTCGCCGAGCTCTTCATCGTCTCGAACGTCTCCGTTACCGATGAAAAGCCGGAAGAAGGCGCGGTTGTCGGCAGCGGCACGAATTTCCCGGGCCTCACCGTCGCCGTCACCGAAGCGAAGGGCACGAAGTGCCCGCGCTGCTGGATGCACTCGACCGAGGCCGACGAGCACGACCTCTGCCCGCGCTGCGCCGCGGTCTGCAAGGCCCTCGCCGTCACGTTTGATTAAACCCCGCCGCACTTTTTGTAGGGGCCGATGCCCTCATCGGCCCCTACAGGGTGCGGTGCAAACCGGAAACACGGGCGGACAGGGTCGTCCGCCCCTACAGGGTGCGGGGAAGGTCGTTTAATATTACAGTTAAATTACAAAGGGCGGGAGGCTCTTGACGTTTTGCCCCGGATGGATTATGATGAGTCCATCATTACGGGGCGCTTGCGCCCAGTAAAATAAAACAGGAGGAATTCATTATGAAGAACTTCAAAAAGGTTCTTGCTCTGGTTCTCGCCATCGCGACCCTTCTCAGCTTCGCGACCGTCGCCAGCGCAAAGACCGCGTCCTTCTCTGATGCGAAGGACGTAAAGAACGTTGAAGCTGTCGACGTTCTTTCCTACATCAACGTTCTGGAAGGCTATCCGGCTGACAAGAGCTTCAAGCCTGCCAAGAACATCACCCGTGAAGAGGCGGCCAAGATCATTGCGATCTTTGCCAACAAGTCCACCGACATCTCCAGCCTCTACACCTCCGCGAACCCCTTCGCTGACATGAAGGGCCGCTGGGGCGAGAGCTATGTTGCCTACGGCTACCGTGCAGGCATCATCGCTGGTAAGAATGCCACCTCCTTCGTTCCCAAGGCGAACGTCAAGGGCACCGAGTTCCTGAAGATGGTCCTCGTCGTCCTCGGCTACGACCAGAACAAAGAAGGTCTCGTCGGCTCCTCTTGGGCTGTCAACACCCTCGAGCTTGCCAAGGTTAAGGGCCTGATGAAGGGTCTCGACAACTTCGACGCCAACGCCGCCCTGACCCGTGACCAGGCTGCCCAGATCATGCTCAACGCCCTCAAGGCTGAGAAGGTTGTCTATGGCCAGACCGTCACCAACCTCGTTTGGGACACCAAGAACGGCTACTGGACTGTCGGCAACACCGCTGTTGCTGCCGCTGCTGTCTACGTTTCCCCGAACGGCGCGCAGAACAACTACAGCCACGAGCTGCTCGCCAAGGACTTCGGTCTGACTCTGGTCGCGTCTCAGGACAAGTGGGGCCGTCCGACCCACACTTGGAACAAGGGCACTGCTACCATCGGTGAGTATGTCGATTCCGACAAGCTCGTCAAGTCCTACACCACCGCTGTCACCGAGTGCGACGTTGCGACCGCCGCTGGCCTGAAGGCCAAGAAGGTCTACAAGCTGTTCGTCAACGGTACTGAAAGCACCTACGAAGTTCAGCCGACCGACACCTTCACCAAGATTGGTGCGCAGGGCCGTCTGACTGAGGTCTATGAGGACCGCATCGTCATGGTCGACACCTTCCTCGCACAGGTTACCGCCGTTTCCGAGCCCGCGTTTGACGCTGCTGGCCATCTGAAGACTGCGGCTACTATCAGCCTGACCGTTTATGATCAGAAGACTGCTACTGGCACTCCCAACGGGACTCTGTCTCTCACCAATGGTAGCACCAGCTTCGGCTATGCCAAGGGCGACTTCGTTCTGGTCAACGCTTACACCACTGGAGGCACTTACACGACCACTGGCACTGTTGCTCAGGCTCCGAACACCGTCTACGGCGAGATCGTCGGCAAGGCTGAGTCCTTCGAAGGCGCTCAGACCATCATCTGGCACAACGCCAACAAGCACACTGTCGGCGGCACTGCTTATGACGATGCTGTTGCGTTCAACTACGACGAAGCTCAGAAGAACATTGGTTCCTACACTTGGTTCAAGGACCAGTATGGCAACCTGATCGGCGACGTTAAGGTTGCTACCGTCTTCTCCTATGGTGTCATCACCAGCATGAAGTACGACGTTACCACCGCGAAGGTCACCGCTGATGTTAAGTACATTGACGGCACCGACAACACTGTCACTGTCTCCAGCATCAACCTGGCGAAGACTCCGGCTGACAAGGGCCGTACTCCGCTTCTGGACAACACCTACACCACCACGAACACCGTCATGCGGTTCAATGACAACTACTTCTATGTGTCCATTGACCCGAAGGTCAACGCACTGGCGGACGACATCAAGAATGTTGCCGGCTCTGCCGATCGCGAAGACATCATTGACGGCCACCTGATGCGGATTGAGACTCTGGCTGACAGCACTGTTGCCATGACCAAGGTCACCACCGAGTTCTCCGTTGCCAACGGCACCAAGCTTGATGCTCGCTATGGCATCCTGACCAACGGTGTCAAGGTTGACTCCGAGACCCTGTTCCTTGTCGGCACGAAGGACAGCAAGGGTGTCTACAGCTACAAGGCTTATAAGGGCGTCAACGAAGTCCCGACCTTCTCCACTGGCGCGATCGTTGATTACGTTGCTTCCAACGGCTATGCCAAGTACGTCTACATCATCGGCGCTGCGGATCAGGCTATCACGAATGGCTTCGTCTACATTGCGAACAACGCTTACTACGAAGAGCTCTACACCGACGCGAACGGCGTTCAGTACTACAAGCTCGACCTCGTTGTTCCTGCTGAGGATGGCTCCAAGGCTACTCTGACCATCAAGTCCACCAGCTCCTACACCAAGGGCGGCACGACGATGACTGGCGTGCAGGTCAAGGACACGCTGACTCACGCCACCAACAATGGTGTTCTGTACTATGTGACCTTCAAGGACGGCTACGCTGTCTTTGCTGAGGAGGTTACTTGGAGTGAAAAGCAGTACGACACTGTCGATGTGAACACCGGTGCTGTTTACTACACCTCTGTTGCTCCGAACACCTATGCGACCTATGCGAACAGCATCCTCACGCTGGGTACGATGAGCTTCAACACCAGCGCCGCTACTGAGGTTGTTGGTAAGCTCGAGGCCACCATGGTCGACAAGCAGATCTACGTCATCTACAACACCAGCACCAGATTCGTCTCCAAGATCTATGTCTCGGATTATGACACTGGTATCAACCCGACTCCGGCTAAGTCGATCAGCGCTATCGCGTTCACGGCTTCTGCTCCGCAGTACGGCGTCTCCGCTCCGGCTGACTTCAAGGTTACTGCTACGGTTGACTCCAAGACCGATCTTACCGCTGTTGCTTCCTACACTGCTGAGTTCTACAACCTCGCCACTGGCGACGCTGTCAGCTATGTCGGTGCGAAGGGCGACCTTGGTGTCCGTATTAAGGGCCTGACGATTGCTTCTGGCTATAGCTTCGCTGGTACCCCCACGCTGACGCTTGGCTCGACGACTGTTACGCTTACCAAGACTGTCGATGGTTACGTCGGTGTTATCACCATTGCGTAATCACCCCTCAAAAATGAAATAAGACCTGCGAGGGCGGTTCGCCGCCCTCCCCGTCCAAACCATTTCCCCCGGCTGAGGCTCCCGCCCCAGCCGGGTTTTTATTTTCCCCGCCGCAGCGGCCAAAGCCTCCCTTGTGTAAAGGGAGGTGGCATTTGCGCAGCAAATGACGGAGGGATTGTTACAGAAGATATCCGCTTGACAATCCCTCAGTCAGCCTAGCGGCTGACAGCTCCCTTTGCACAAGGGAGCCTTTGGCGGGCGACCATTGGTCGCCCCCTCATCCCACAAACACCGGCAGTTCCGGCGGCGCAAGCGTAAACAAAATCAGCGCCGCCCCGTAAAGTCCTACCGCAATCACCAGCACCCCGGCGCACCACGCACCATGCCCCGTCGCGGTCTGCCAATACGCGATCCAAAATCCCGCCGCCATCACCAGCACGTAGAGCGCAATGTCCACCCACAGCGCCTCCACGCCGAACCCGCACGACAGCATGTAAAATACCCCCATGCAGAGTACCGGCATCACCAGCTCCGCCAGCAGCCATCCGCTCCACGCCCGCTGCCCGTCCTCGTTTTTCCGCGTCAGGACGAACGCCGCCGCCAGCGTCGGCCAGAAGAACAGCTTCAGATGCTCCCAGACGCTCTCGTTCACCGGCGCAAACAGCCCCACCAGCGGCGCGGGGCACACATCATACAGAAAATGCAGCCCCGTCCCCGCCAAAACCGCAATCCCAAACGCCAACCAAAACCGCTTTTTCATAAACAAACCCTCCCGTCATACACTATGACAGGAGGGTTTTCAGATATTCGGTTTGTTCGCCGCTTATTGGAAGAACTGGTTGTGGATGACCCGCACCGCCCGGTCGGAATCCGCCTTGTCGATCAGCACCGACAGCTTGATCTCGCTCGTCGAGATCATGTGGATGTTGATGTGCTCCTGATAGAGCGCCTCAAACGCCTTGGCCGCCACGCCCGGATTGCCGAGCATGCCCGCGCCCACGATCGACACCTTCGATACGCTCGTGTCGATGTCCATGTGGTCAAAATGCAGCGAATCCTTGTTCTCGTCGAGCAGGCTTGCGCACCGCACCACATCTTTGTCCGCCAGCGTGAAGACGATGTCCTTCTCCTCGTCATGCCCGAGCGATTGCAGGATCATGTCGACGTTGACCTTCTCCTTCGCCAGCAGATTGAACAGCTTATAGGCCACGCCCGGCTCGTCCGCCATGCCGACAAGCGCGATCCGCGCGATCTTCTTGTCCTGGGCCACGCCCGTGATATATGTTTTCTCCACTTTCTTGACGACCTCCTTCACAATCGTGCCCGGCGCCTCCACAAAGCTGGAAAGCACCTCCAGTTGAATGTTATAGCTCTTTGCCAGCTCGACCGACCGGTTGTGGAGCACCTGCGCGCCCAGAGACGCCAGCTCCAGCATCTCGTTGTACGTGATCTCGTCGAGCTTCTTCGCCTCCGGCACCACGCGCGGGTCGCTCGTGTACACACCGTCGACGTCCGTGAAGATCTGGCAGAGGTCAGCTTGCAGAGCCACCGCCATCGCGACTGCCGTCGTGTCCGAGCCGCCGCGGCCCAGCGTCGTCACGTCGCCGCTCCGGTCAACGCCCTGGAAGCCCGCCACCAGCACGATCCGCTTCCGATCCAGCTCCTGCCGCACGCGGTCGCAGTCCACGCGCCGGATGCGCGCGTCCGAGTGGTTCGAGTTCGTCGTGATCCCGACCTGCCATCCGCACAGCGACACCACCGGATAGCCCATCTTCTCGATTGCCATCGCCATCAGCGCGATCGACTGCTGCTCGCCGCAGGCCAGCAGCATATCCATCTCGCGCCGCGAGGCGTTGGGGTTGATCTCCTCCGCCTTTGCGATCAGATCGTCCGTCGTGTCGCCCTGCGCCGAGAGCACCACGACCACATCGTTGCCCGCGGCATAGGTCTTTGTGATCCGCCCGGCCACGCGGAAAATGCGCTCCGCGTCTGCGACCGAGCTGCCGCCGAATTTCTGTACGATCAATGCCATAGTATTCCTCCGCTCAGTGCCATTTCAGCACTGTGTTTTCAATCCAGGATCGGCCACGATGCGCTCAGCGCGAGGCCGCTGTCCTTCAGTGCCCGCCGGGGCAGCACGCCGGTCACGCCGCCGTGCCAGTCTCCCTGCTCCGGGAGCCACGCGACCGCACCGAGCTTCGCCTCCACGTCCGCCTTTTCTTCCTTCGTCCGCACATACCAGCGCGCGGAGAAGTCGTGATAGCAGACCGGCTTCTCGTCCGTTGCGGCCCAGCCCGCCGGCTGTTCGCGTCCGGGGTGCCGCGCAATGTCGATGATGTCAGCCACGACGGCGCTCGCCGTCGGATACCGGCCCGCGCCGGGCCCGCAGAACGTCACTTCGCCGACCATGTCGCCCACCACGGCGACCGCATTGCCGACGCCGCCTGCTGCCGCAAGGATCTTCCCCGCGGGCACAAAGTGCGGGCTGACAAAGCAATAGAGCTTCTCGTCCTGCCGCATCGCGCGGCCCAGCAGCTTGATCTTCATGCCGCCCGCCGCCGCGAACGCCGCATCCGCCGCCGTCACCTTCGTGATGCCCTCGACGTGGATGTCCGCCGGGTCAACATTCTTCCCGAATGCCAGCCCCGCGAGGATGCACGTTTTGCGTGCCGCGTCGATGCCCTCGACGTCCGCCGTCGGATCGGCTTCGGCGTAGCCCTTCTCCTGCGCCGCGCGGAGCGCCGCGTCATAGCTTTCGCCGTTTTCCAGCATCTGCGTCAGGATGTAGTTCGTCGTCCCGTTCAGGATGCCGCTCACCGATGTGATGTGGTTCGCGCCGAGGCAGCGCGTCATCGGGTTCAGCACCGGGATGCCCCCGCCGACCGAAGCCTCGAACAGCAGATTCACGCGGTTTTCCCGCGCCAGCTGGAACAGCTCCACGCCGTGCTCTGCGATCAGCTGCTTGTTCGCCGTGACCACGTGCTTCCCGGCCTGGAGCGACCGCCGCACCATGTCCAGCGCTGCGCCGCACCCGCCGATCGTCTCCACGACCAGCCAGACCTCCGGGTCACGCTCGACCACGTCAAAGTCCTGCACGATCTTGTCCGCGCACGGGCAGTCCGGCATTTCGCGCCGTGCCACGGCGTACTTCAGGCCGATCTCTTCGCCCGCGCTTGCCGCGACCGTGTCCGCGTTTTTCATCAAGATCTCCGCCACGCCGCCGCCAACGGTGCCGGGGCCGAGAATTGCGATCTGTTTCATCGTTTTGTCCTCACTTGTTCGCCATTTGATAGACGTTCAGCATGTCTTCAAAGTCCAATACCCGGAACGAGCCAATCGTCCGTCCACGGTTCCGGCTGCACCGCAGCGCGAGATCGTACAATCCGGCCTCATCCTGCGCTCCGCAGGACAGCTCCGCGATCCGCACCGGCATCCCCAGCCGCTTGAAGTATGCTTCCGTCGCATCGATCCCGGCCATCGCGGCCTTCTCGTCGTCCGCTTCCTCAACGCCCCAGACGTTCCGTGCGTACCGCGCAAAGCGGGCGAAGTTCGTCGGCGCGACATAGCGCGCATAGCTGGCCCACATGGCCGAGAGCGTCTCGCCGTGGTAGATGTCAAATTTTTCGCCGATGGCCTGGCCAAACTGATGGACGGAGAAATCCTTCTTTCCGCCAAGGCCCGTCAGGTTGTTGTGCGACAGGCTGCCCGCCCACATGATCTCGCTCATCGCGTCGATGTCGCCGGGGTTTTTCACCACGGCCTCGCCGTGCCGGATCACCACGCGCAGCAGCGCCTCGGCGATCTCGTCCGTCATGTCGTTCTCCAGCGGGTTTACATACCGTTCCAGCGTGTGCATCATAATGTCCGTCACGCCGCAGGCCGCCTGCCGCGCCGGCAGCGTCGCCGCCAGCGCCGGGTCCATCAACGCAAACGCCGGTCGGTTCAGATCGGTGTTCAATCCCCGCTTGGCCAGCGCGGCCTCGTCGGTCAGAACCGCCGAGTCGCTCATCTCGCTGCCCGCCGCCGGGATCGTCAATACCACGCCCACCGGCAGCGACTTTTCAAGCTTCACCTTGCCCATCCAGATGTCCCAGATATCCGCCTCCGGGTTCGCCGTGCCGTGCGCCGTGGCCTTCGCCGTGTCGATGACGCTCCCGCCGCCGACCGCCAAAATCAGATCTGCGCCAAACGCAATCGCCTCCCGGATGGCCTCGCGCGCCAGCCCCAGCCGGGGATTCGGCTTCACGCCGCCGATCGCCGCAAATGCGATCCCGGCCCCGGTCAGCAGGGCCTCCACGCGGTCAAGCGTTCCGCTCTTTTTTGCGCTCTGCCCGCCGTAGATGACGAACACGCGCTTCGCGCCGCAGCGGCCCACCGCCTCCGGCAGCTTCTCTAAACTTCCCGCGCCGAAAATCACGCGCGTCGGCGTGTAAAATTCAAATCCGTGCATCATACTTCGTCACCCCGCTACCACTTCGGCCTTTACCACGCCGGTGCTCTCGCCGAGCCGCCGCGTGAACTCCTCCAGCGAACAGCCCAGATTGCCGGTCTCTGCCGAGACCGTCACCATTGCCCGTCCGCCGGACGGAATGGCCTGGTTGATGGTCAGTATATTTGCCCCGCAATTGGCAAAAATAGAAAGTATCTCCGATAAAATACCGGCCTTGTGCTTCAGCATCAGCTGAAATGTGATGATCCGCCCCGCCATCATGTTCTGGAACGGCGCGATCGTGTCGCGGTACTTATAAAATGCGCTTCTGCTGATCCCGACGGCCTTGGCCGCCTCATTGACCTTGTCGGTCTCACCGGTTTCCAGCATCCGCTTCGCCTCAGCCACCTTCCGGAAAATTTCCGGCAGCGCCGCCGCCTCAACAATATAATATTGTGGTGTTTTTTCCATCTGTCTGTCCTCCATCTGTCTTTGACACACAGTCATTTGTCCCTTTATCGCGTCCACTATACACGATATTTCCCCAAATTGCAAGCACTATTTTTTTCTCTTCCCGCCGCCCGACAGGATTTTTCCCCGCAGAAAATCTGATTGAAAGGAGCCGTCTCATGCCGTCAAGAGCCTTTTGGACCGCCTGCCTGCGCATCCTCGCCGCCGCGCTCGGTGTCTTTCTGTTCGTGCGCTTTCTGCTGCCGGTGCTGCTGCCGTTTCTGATCGGACTTCTGGTTGCCCTTCTGGCCCAGCGGCCCATCGCCCTCTGCACGAACCGGCTGCACGCGCCCCGCACGCTGGCCGCCTTTTTCTGCACACTCCTGCTCTTTGCGCTCCTCGGTTCCGCCCTGTTCTTCCTTGGCCGGGTGCTCTTTGGAGAGCTGAGCGGCTTCCTGCGCGAGATCCCGTCGCTGCTTTCCTCGATCTCCGTGCCATTGGCCTCGATCAAGCTCCGCCTCTACGCGCTGGCCGGACGTCTGCCGGACGGACTCGGTACAGGACTCCGCGCCAGTCTGGATCAGTTCTTTCAGTCCAGCGGCGCCTTCGGCGCGCGGGCCTATGAGTGGCTGTTCCATCAGGCGTCCAGATTCCTGTCCCATCTGCCGGGCGTCGTGCTCTTCGCCGTCGCCGCCATCGTGTCGAGCTTCATGCTTGCCGCGCAGCTGCCGCAGCTGCGCCGCTCCTTTGCCGCGCATCTCCCGCAGCTTGCCCGCGGCAAGCTTGCCTCCGCCCTTGGTCACATCCGCGCCGCCCTCGGCGGCTGGCTGCTCGCGCAGCTCAAGCTCATGGGCGTCACTTTCCTGATTCTGACGGCTGGTTTTCTCCTGCTCCGCACGGAATATCCGCTCCTTTTCGCCCTCCTGACCACGCTCATCGACGCGCTCCCCGTCTTCGGCACAGGCACAGTCCTCATTCCGTGGGCGCTGCTCGAATTTCTGCACGGCAATACCGCCTGCGGCGTCGGTTTCCTGATCCTCTATGCCGTCGCGGCCCTCACGCGCCAGACGCTCGAGCCGCGTCTCGTCGGCCAGCAGATTGGCCTCGCCCCGATTTTCACGCTGCTTGCGCTCTACGCCGGCTATAAAACGATCGGCGTCCCCGGCATGATCCTCTTTCCGATCTGCGCCGTCCTCTTCCGCCAGCTCTGGGATCATTCGGGCTTGCAAGATTCCTGAAATCATGCTATAATCCCTCCGAAACGGAGGAAAATGCAATGATTTTATCCCATCTCTGTACGCGCGAAGCGCCCCTGCTCTCAATTCTCCGGCGCGAGCTTGCGCTCTCCTCCGGCCTGGTCAAGCGCCTGAAATGGCAGGATGCGCTCCTGCTCAATGGTGTCCCCGTCCATACCAACGCGCGCGTCCGTCCCGGCGACCGCGTCACGGTCGACCTCTCCGAGACCGTCGTGGGCTACGAGGGCGAGGACGTCCCCCTCAACATTCTCTACGAGGACGATTGCTGCCTCGCCGTCGACAAACCGCGCGGGATGCTTGTCCATCCGTCGCCGAGGCGGAACTCCGGCACACTGGCCAATGCCGTGCTCGGCTACTATCAGCGCACCGGACAGGCCTGCGGTGTCCACCCGGTGACGCGGCTGGATCGCGACACATTTGGCGTCGTTTTGTTCGCAAAAAATGCCTACATCCACGAAAAATTCTGCGAAATGCAGAAGAAACATCAAATTTCAAAGACCTATCATGCCAGCGTCTACGGCACAAAAATGGCAGATTTCGGGCTGATCGACCTGCCGATCCTGAAGCTGCCGGGAAGAAGCCTTCTCCGGACTGTCGCACCAAACGGGAAGAAATGCAGAACATTATTTGCTGTTTTAGCACGCTTTCAGGACGTTTCAGTGCTGGAATTGAAGCCGGTCACCGGGAGAACGCACCAGCTGCGCGTACACTGTAAGTATGCCGGTTTTCCAATTTTGGGCGATCCGCAATACCAGTCCGAAGAATCGGAAGCGTTTTCAAAGGAAAACGAATTGTTCAGTCAGGAGCTGTGCGCAAAAAGACTGGAATTTCGCCATCCGATGACCGGCGAGAAAATTACAATATACAGCAGACAGAATGTATGGAAAAGCCCGTGAAATCAAATTTCACGGGCTTTTCTTAATTTTTCGAGGTATCGTACCATTGATTCTTGCCGAAGACCAGCACCGGATCTCCAACATTGATGTTGTCGAATATTGTCTTCATGGCGGATTCCGGCGTGTTTACGCAGCCGTGGGAGCCGCCGTTCACATAGTAGTCAGAGCCGTAGTTTTCACGCCAGGAGGAGTCGTGGAGTCCGTATGGGCCATAAATTCCGACCCAGTACTTTACAAACACGAGATAATCCGGGCCGGACAGCCAGCAATCCGTGTCCTTATTTTCAACATGATAGAAGCCCGTGGGGGTTTGATGACCGTCGAGGGCGCCGGTGACGACGCTGGTGTGGACGATGCACTTGGAATCCTTGTACATGGTCATGGTCTGATTGTCAATATCTACCTCGACATAAGTGCCGGAAATGGAGAATTCTTCGCCATTTCTGGTACAATTGATCGGAGAATTGAGGTCGGAGAAGTCGAGCGCAAGGAGCTGGGCGGAGAGGGCCTCAAGCAGGGCAGGGCGGTCGACGGTGTAATCGACCTTCAGGAAGGAAATCGGAACTTTTTTGCCGGAATAAGCGGAGAAAATATAGTCCACATAGTGCTGGTCACAATCTTCTGCCCATTTATCGATGATGGCACTCAAAGCATCCGAATCAACGGACAGTTTTCCGTCCGCCGAGGCGGAAAGCAGCTGAGAAAGTGCGGTTTCCGAGAGGCCGCGGGCCTGTTCGCCGATGTGGACGTCGAGCGTCTGGCCGGAGAGATCGGCGGCGAGGAGCGCGGGCGGGTCATATTCAACGGTATCCATCGTAATTTCGGGCTTTATGTATAATGTTTCATCGATGACGAGCGCTGCCGTCTGCGGTTCGGCTGAAGTTCCGCGCAGATCCGGCAGGGCTTCCGCTGACAGGGTGGCAAGGAGCGCGGCGGTGACCGCCTCGTCGTCAATTTCGCTTCCCTGTGTCTCCGGGACGATCTGGTATGCTCCGTCCTTGAATTCGACGTGCGCGTCGGTGGAGGGGGTGCGGCGCTTGGCGTGCAGGTCGGACAGGACTTCGCTTGCGTCGAGCCCGTCGGCGACGATCTCCACCGGCTGCGGTTCGGGGCGGGCGGCGCGGAGATATTCGAGGCGGGTCTTGATGGAGCAGCGGGCGAAGGCGTCGGCGTCCATGCGGTCGACGGCGGAATAGGGCGCGGAGGCGGCGGCGAGCGTGGCGTCGCGGACGCCGAGATCGGCGAGGGAGTACGTGCCGACGGTGGAGCCGTTTTCGATGACGGCGAGCGCGGCGCCCTCGACGGCGGAGACGGCGGCGTCGTAATCGGCGTAGACCGCGTCGTGCGCCTCAGCGGATTTGACGAGACCGACGCAGACCAGCGCAGCCAGGATGACGAGAATCGCGAGAAGCACAATCAGAGTTATTGTTCGTTTTTTCATGGCAAAAGACCTTTTCGGGTTTTTTGTTTTATTATATCAAATTTTGGGAGATTTGCAATGGGGATTTCGAGGCATCGGCCCCTACAAATGCTGCGGCGGAGTGAAACAAAAAGGCTCCGCTTCCATCTGGAAACGGAGCCTTTTATGGGTCAATCCTTGATCTCGCGGATCGAGATGAAGCGCAGCTCATTGAGCGGCTTGCCGAGCTTGTCGGCCACGATCGCCATGAGCATCGCCGCCGTCTTATCCGGCACGTCGTGCAGCTTGATCTCGCCGGCGCTGCCCGGAGCCGCGGCCTTCGCCGGAGCGGGGACTGCCGCAGGCGCTTCCGTATGTACGTCGGCCTTCTTCTCACGGCTCTGCATGATCTTACCCGTGATCTTCGTCACGTACATCAGCAGGATCAGGCCGAAAAACACAACGGCCATACCCAGGACTACGATCAGCGCGGCGGTACCGACGGGAACGTCGATCATCGCCTGATTCACCAAAAACATCTGATTTGCCTCCTCCCGGTCTTGCCCTTCCGGACAACGATTCGGGAACATCTTAGCAAATGAAGGCGTTAATTTGTGTTAAGTTTTTGACCAGTTCCGCAAAGAACTGTTCAGACAGGGCGTATGAACAGTTTTCGGTTACGCCCTAAACAACTTCGCCGTAGTCATCGTCGGCCATGCGGCACTCCGCCGTGCGGAGCGTCTTGCGCAGGAAAATGGCGCTCATTGCGAGCGCGGCCAGCTCCGCAATCGGGAACGCGAGCCAAACCAGCTCCAGCCGCCCCGTCCGCGCCAGCAGCCACGCCGCCGGCAGCAGCACCACCAGCTGCCGCGTCACCGCGCTGAGCAGCGAATAGAGCGGATCGCCGACGGCCTGATAGACCGACATGGCGACGACGTTGATGCCCGCGATCAAAAAGTGCGTGCCGATGATGCGCAGCGCCGTCGTGCCGATGGAGAGCATCGTCTCCGACGCGTCGAACAGCTCCAGCAGCACATCGGGGATCAGTTCAAAGGCCGCAAAGCCCAGGATCATGATGCCGATGGCCGTGAAGATGCTGAGCTTGACCGTTTTCTTCACGCGCTCCGGCTTGCGTGCGCCGTAGTTATAGGACAGGATCGGCACCATCGCGTTGTTCAGACCAAAGACCGGCATGAAGATGAAACTCTGCAATTTGAAATACGCGCCGAAGACCGCCGTCGCCGTCGTGGTGAAGGCGATGAGGATCTTGTTCATGCCGAACGTCATGACCGAGCCAATCGAACCCATGATGATCGACGGCACGCCCACGCGGTAAATTTCGCCCGCCGTCGCGCCGTGCCAGCGGACGAGCTTCGCGCGGATGTGAATTTCGGGATTTTTCTTCAGGTTGACGAACAGGCCGATGATGGCCGCGATGATCTGCCCGGCGACGGTCGCGATGGCGGCGCCTTTGACCTCGAGCCGCGGCAGGCCGAACCAGCCGAAAATCAGGATCGGGTCGAGCACGATGTTGATGACCGCGCCGATCAGCTGCGTCATCATCGAGAGCTTTGTCCGGCCTGTGGATTGCAGCAGCCGCTCGAAGCAGAACTGCGCGAAGATGCCGAACGAGAAGATCAGGCAGATCGACGCATAGTCCACGCCGTAGCCCACGATCTCCGCGTCGTGTGTCTGCGCGAGGAAGAACGGACGGGACAAAAACGCGCCGATCAGCGCGAACAGCACGTAGGTGCAGCCGAACAGGAACATGCCCGTATTGGCCGCGCGGTCGACCTGCTCCTGCTGCTTCGCTCCGAGTGAGCGCGAGAGCAGCGCGTTCATGCCGACTGCCGTGCCGGAGCCAAAGGCAATCATCAGGTTTTGCAGCGGGAACGCCAGCGACACGGCATTCAATGCGTTTTCACTGATGCGCGAGACGAACACGCTGTCCACCACGTTGTAGAGCGCCTGCACCAGCATCGAGATCATCATCGGGATCGCCATATCGGCCAGCAGCTTGCCGACCGGCATCGTCCCCATCTTGTTTTCCGGAATTCTTTCTCCCATATCCTGCACCCTGAACTTTCTGTCGTAAAATTACACACAGTCCAAACCAGTATACAGGGAGCGGACCTGCGTGTCAAGCCCTGCGGTAATGAAAAGGCCCCCTCTTAATAGAGGGGGCCTTTGCGGATGGGCGGATCAGCTCAAAAAGCCGATCTGATCCTTGCAGACGAAATAGATGCGGCGGCTGGTGTCGTTGGCCAGCACGAGCACATTACCGACGCTGCCGAGCACCGCCGCGTTCCCGACCAGGAGCGGACCTGCCGTCAGCGACACGGTCTTCCGGCCTGCAACGGTCTCGTCGCAGTCGCACGGCGTGGGCTTCATCGGCGGCGTGCTCCCCGACGCGCCCGGACGGCCCGGATGCAGCGCCTGCCAGAGCAGGCCCTTGAGCTGGTCGTAATCCGTCGGCGTCGTCTCGCCCTCCGCCGCCGGGATCGTGAACGCCACCGCCGTCAGCGCGCAGAGCGGCACTTCGCCCGCGTCGAACGCGGGGCCTTCTGCGCAGCACGGCGTCTCCGTGCCGCCCGTGCAGATCGGGATCGGGTAGTAGATCTGCCCCGAAACCTCCAGATTCTCACACGAGCAGCTGCGGATGCGCTCAAAGCTGCCGGCCAGCGGGCCGGTCAGGTTGTCATACCCTGCCGTCGACGTGGCCGGGCAGTCCAGCGATGTACCGAGGACGAAGTTTCTCGTGAAGAAGGCGAACTGCGAATAGTCCACCAGCGGCGCGATCCGGGGATCGCACAGCAGCTGGAGCATCGCGGACATGCCTGCCGCGCAGTCGCAGCCGCAGTCGATGTCCGCAGGCTCCACCTGCGGCGGACGCGGCCTCGGCGGCATGGGCGGGAATGGCGGGAACGGGCAGATCGGGATGCAGGGCTGCGGCGGCGGGCACGGGGCCGCGCCGGGGCATCCGCCCTGGCACGGAGCCTGCGGCGTCTCACAGCCGCAGCTCTGGCCGGTGGTCGTATAGTTGTTGCATGGACTCATATCATCACTCCTATTGCATTGAGTCGGTTTCTCTTTGCTATCAACACTATATGCCGCGCCGCGCCCATCGGTGCGCTTGCAATTCCGCCGGTTCTGCGCTATACTCCTTAATACCGCAAAATCAGGAGGAATTCCATGAAAAAGCTCATCTCCGCGCTGCTTGCTGTGCTGCTGCTCGCTGCGCCCGTCCTTGCGGCGGATGAACCGGATACGCTTGCCGCCCGCTTCGACGCGCTCCGCGCGGAATATCACCTCGACGAGACGAACTTCGCCGTCTCCTATTACAATACCGTCACCGGCGAGGAATACAACTGGAACGAGACCGCGATGTTCACCGCCGCCAGTACGTTCAAGCTCCCGCTCAACCTTTATTATTATGAGCTGCAAAACGAGGGCAAGATCTCCGGCGACACCGTCCTCACCGAGGGCGGCGCGACGCTCGACCGCTGCCACTATCTCAGCCTCGTCGAGTCCAACAACGAGCTGTCCATCGCCATGCTCTACCGCATCGGCGATTTCCGGACGTATAAGGAGACGATGCGCCGCTATTTCACGATGACCGACGACGAGATCGACCCGAAATACTATCAGGACAATTACTACTGCACCCGCATGATGATGGATGCGCTGAAATACCTCTACGCGCATGCGGACGAGTTCCCCGAGATGCTGGACTATATGGAGCAGTCCCTCCCGCGCGACGCCTATTTCCTGCACGACCTTGCGGACGAGGTCACCATCGCGCACAAATACGGCTCCTTCGAGGGCGCGGAGAACGACACCGGCATCTTCTACACCGAGCAGCCGTTCCTGCTCGCCGTCTACACGCAGAGCGTCGGCGAGCGGATCGTCGCGCTGGCCGCCGACCTTGCCTACGACTATAACCTCGAGCAGACGCGTCTCCAGCGCCAGGCCCAGAACCAGGCCGCGGCAGACGCCGCATGGGCTGCTGCCATTGAGGCGCAGCGCGCCCGTTTCGCCGCCGATCAGGCGGCGAGTGCCGAGGCACAGGCCCGCATCGACGCGGAAAAGGCCGCCGCAGAAGCCGAACGCCTCGCCGCGGAGCAGGCTGAGGCCGCGCGCCTTGCCGCCGAAGCAGCACAGGCAGAGGAGGCGGAAGCCGTGCCGGAATCGGCCTTCGAGTGGTGGATGATCCCGGTCGCGCTTGGGACGTTTGCGCTCGGCGGCGGCATTGTCCTGCTCTCGCTCCATTCCGCCGCCCGGCGCAGAAAGAAGTATACCGGAAAGTTTGTGCGGAAGTAATTCCCCGTCCAAAGGCCCCTCTGCGAAGAGGGGTCGATCAGCAGCGCACGGGGCGGGGGAAAAGATACAAAAAGTTTACAAAAAAGCGGCTGCGGGGCTTTTCTGGCTCCGCGGTTTGTGCTATAATGGTATGTGGATTTTTACGCCATTCTTCAGAATGGCTTGACTATACGGAAAAGGAACCGATATTATGATCGAATTGCTCTCGCCCGCCGGGTCGATGGAGGCGCTGCGCGCCGCCGTACAGAACGGGGCCAACGCGGTCTATCTTGGATATGATCAGTTCAACGCGCGGATGAACGCGAAGAATTTCTCCGCCGATGAATTGCAGGAGGCCATCGTCTACTGCCATGTGCGCGGCGTGGCCGTGCATCTGACGCTGAACACGCTCGTGGCCGACCGGGAGATGGCCCGCGCGGCGGACGTGATCCGGCTGGCGGCGACGCTGGGCGTGGATGCGTTCATCGTGCAGGACATCGGGATGGTGCAGCTCTGCCGGGAGATCGCGCCAAACGTGGCCGTCCATGCCTCGACGCAGATGTCCATTCATTCGCTCGAGGGCGTGATCGCGGCGGCGGAGCTGGGATGCAGCCGCGTGGTGCTCTCGCGGGAGCTGCCGCGCGAGGAGATCGCGGCCATCTGCCGCAGAAGCCCGATCGAGATCGAAGTATTCGTGCATGGCGCGCTCTGCATGTGCTATTCCGGGCAGTGCTATCTGTCGGGGGTGATCGGCCGCCGTTCGGGCAACCGGGGGCAGTGCGCGCAGCCGTGCCGCCTGCCTTACGGCTATGGCCGCTTCGACCAGAATCGCTATCCGCTGAGCCTGAAGGACAACTGTCTCATTGAATATCTGCGCGACCTTGAGCGCATGGGCGTGGCGTCCCTCAAGATCGAAGGCCGCATGAAGCGGCCGGAGTATGTCGCGGTGGTGACGAAGGCATACCGCGCGGCGCTGAACGGCAAGCGCGTGACGCAGGCGGACATGGAGGAGCTGGAGCGCGTGTTCTCGCGCCAAGGCTTCACCCAAGGGTACTATCTCGGGCAGAAGGGCCAGGAGATGTTCGGCACGCGGCAGGAGGGTGAGGACGCGAAGGAACTCTTCGCGGCGGCCCGGGCAACATACGAAAACGGCGAGGCACAGCTGGTGCCTGTGCATTTTTACGCGATGCTGCAAGCGGGGCGGCCCGCGCAGCTGGCTGTGCAGGACGACCTCGGCAATGTGTGCAAGACGGTCGGGCCGGAGCCGGAGCCGGCGGTCTATCACGCGCTGACGCGCGAGGATCTCGAGAGCCGCCTGGCCAAGACCGGCGGAACGCCATATCGCTGCGCGTCGGTGAAGACGGCGCTCGGCGGAGACGTGCAGCTGCCCGCTTCGGCCATCAACGCGATGCGGCGCGATGTGCTCGCACAGCTGACGGCGCAGCGTGGGCGCGTGAAGCCTGCGCGGCTGCACCTCTATAACGCGCTCGCGCCCTACGACGGGATGACGGGCGAACCGCAGTTGACGGTGAGCGTCCGCTCGGCGTCGCAGATCACGGCGCGGATGCTGGCCCTGCGGCCGACGGTGCTCTATGTGCCGCTGGCGGAGATTTTGGCAAACCCGGATCTTCCGGGGCGGCTCGGCGTGGAGACGCAGCTGGCGGCAGTTTTGCCGCGCGTCACGTGGAGCGGAGAAGACCGACAGCTTGCGGCGCAGCTCCGCGAGGTCTACGCGCTCGGCGTGCGGCAGCTTCTGGTGGGCAATCTCGGCCAGCTGAAGATCGCGAAGGCGGCGGGCTTCGCCGTGCGGGGCGATTTTGGCCTCAACATCTACAATTCGCGGTCGATGCAGTATCTGCGGGGGCAGGGCGTGGATTCGCAGCTGCTGTCGTTTGAGCTGACGCTGCCGCAGATCCGCGACATTTCAAAGGCCGTGCCGAGCGAGGTGCTCGTCTATGGGCGGCTGCCGCTGATGCTGATGGAAAACTGCGTGATCAAAAACCGCACAGGCACGTGCGCCTGCGACGCGGGCGTGACGAAGCTCGTCGACCGGATGGGCGAGGAATTCCCGATCGTGAAAGACGGCGGCAGCTGCCGCAACGTGCTGCTGAACGGGAAAAAGCTCTATCTGCTGGACAAGCTGGCGGCGTTCCGTGGGATGGGCCTGTGGGCGCTGCGGCTGAGCTTCACGACGGAGAACGCCGGAGAGGTGGACAAGGTGCTGGCGGACTGGGTGCGCGGCGGAACGTTCGAGCCGGGCAGCTATACGCGAGGACTCTACCAACGTGGTGTGGAGTAAGGAGAACATCATGGCAATCATTTTAGCGTCCAAATCGCCCCGGCGGCAGGAGCTGATGCGCCTGCTGGGGCTGGAATTTACGATACACACCGCCGACGTCGACGAGACGATGGACAAGACGCTCCCGCCGGAGCGGGAGGTCGCGCGCGTGGGCGGATTGAAGGCCGCGAAGATCGCGGAGACCGCCGCACCGGAGGACATCGTCGTCGCGGCGGACACGATCGTCGTCGTGGACGGCGCGGTGCTCGGCAAGCCGCATGACGAGGAAGAGGCGTTCCACATGCTGAAGACGCTCTCTGGGCGCGGGCATGAGGTGATGACGGGCCTGAACGTGTGGCACGAAGGCAAGCTCCGGCAGGAGGTCGTGCGGACGCGCGTCCACTTCCGCCCGATGACCGACGCGGAGATCCGCGCCTACATCGCGACCGGCGAGCCGATGGACAAGGCCGGTTCTTATGGCATTCAGGGCTACGGGGCCATCTTCGTCGACCATCTCGAGGGCGATTATTTCTCGGTGATGGGGCTGCCGCTCTGCGCGCTGGCGCGGATGCTGGCCGAGTGCGGCGTGTCCATTCTGCGGGAGAAGGAGGCGCCGGAGGGATGAAGAAAAATTTCTGGTCCGGCCGGATGAAGACCATCCTGATCGCGGCGCTGGTCGTGGCGATCCTCGCGGCGGTGGTTCTGGGCCTGTCCTCTGGGGCGAGCTTCTTTGAAAACGTCACGGGGAGCATCCTGTCCCCGGTGCGTTCGGCGGTCGCGGCCATCGACCGGCAGTTTGAAAAATACTACAATTACCTCTTCCAATACGCAAAGTTGGAAGCAGACAATGCCGCGCTGCAGAGCCAGATCCTCTCGATGGAGGAGGACATCCGCACCGTGGAGGAATTGCAGCGCGAGAACGAGCGATACAAGGCGCTTTTGCAGCTGAGCGAGAGCCACGAGGATTACAGCTATGTGGCGTCGTATATCACGTCGTGGGACTCTTCAGACTATAAGAGCGCGTTTACCATCGGCAAGGGTACGAACTATGGACTCGAAGAGGGCATGTGCGCGATCACCGAAAACGGGCAGGTCGTGGGCCTGATCACGGAGGTCGGCTTCAACTGGGCGACTGTGACGACGATCATGGACTCGTCTCTGGAGATCAGCGCGTCGATCGCGTCATCGGGCTATAACGGCGTCGTGCAGGGGACGTTTTTGCAGGACGGTACCAGCATCCTGCGCATGAACTATCTGCTGACCGACGCGGTCATCAAGAATCAGGATCAGGTCGTGACGACCGGTTCGACGCTCTATCCGCGCGGACTGCTGCTCGGGTACATCACGAACGCGAGCCTCGATGAGACGGGCGTTGCGAAATATGCTACGCTCGATCCGTCGTGCGACCTCGGAACGCTGGAGCAGGTGTTCATCATCACGAACTACGGCTATACCGTGCCGGAGAAGCGTGCGGATGAGACTGTCGTCGTCGACGGCGAGACCAATGCGGATGCGAACGCAGAGACAGCTGTGGATGCAAATGCGGAGGCCGCGGCGGACGGAGCAAATACCGCTGATAGCCCGGCGCAGTAAGATATTTCGCTTGTAGGGGTCGATGATGACATCGGCCCGACCCCGCCGCAGCGGACAAAGCCTCCCTTGTGTAAAGGGAGGTGCCGAGCGCAGCGAGGCGGAGGGATTGCTGCGGGCGACCATTGGTCGCCCCTACGAACACGTTTGCACTTCGATCCTAAACGTAGGGGAGGGCATCGCCCGCCCGACAATCCCTCAGTCAGCCTAGCGGCTGACAGCTCCCTTTACACAAGGGAGCCTTTGGATGGAGCGAAACCCGGCAGAAGGAGTATTCCGATGAGAAAAACATACAAAAACGCCCTGATGTGGGCCTTATATGGGGTGCTGTTTCTGTTCATGACGGTATTTCAGACGGTGACGTTCGGGCGGATGCGCCTGTTCGGCGTGAAGCTGAGCCTGATCCCGGTGACGGCGGCCTGTATCGCAATGCATGTCGGCGGCGAGTCCGGAGCAATCTTCGGTCTCGCGGCCGGGCTGTTCTGGTGTCTGGCCGGGGCGGCGGGCGGCGCGATCCATATTATGCTGTTGGCGCTCTGCGGCGCGGTTGTGGGCTACGTGTGCGACCGGTATCTGCGGCGCAATCTGCTCTCGGCACTGCTGATGAGCATTGGCTGTCTGATTTTCTGTCAGGGCGTGTTGTTTTTGGTGCAGGTATTTCTGGGCCATGTGGGATTCGGCGCGGGCCTGCTGCCCGTGCTGCGGCAGATCGGGCTTTCGCTGCTGGCGGCGCCGCCGGTGTATCTGGCCGCCTGGTTGATCAGAAAGGCAGGGGCATAAATGCAGCGAAGAATGCGCTTCCGCATGATCGTGTTCATCTGCTTCATCGTGGCGATGATGGCGGTGTTCGCGCTGCGGCTTTATAAATTACAGACGGCGGAACTCGTGACCGCAGACGCGGACTCGATGACCTACCGCACCACGATGGAGGCCTCGCGCGGCAACATCCTCGACCGGAACGGCAACGTCCTCGTCTCGAACCGCGCGAGCTATAACCTCGTGATCATCAACTTCGTCCTCACCAACACGGGCGCGACGAACGAAAACCTGCTGAAGCTGCTCGACCTCTGCGACCAGCGCGGCATCGAATATGAGAGCCATTTCCCGGTAACAATGGAGCGGCCTTATGCCTATCAGATGGACGGCATCTCGTCCACATGGCAGGATTATTTCCGCGCATTCCTGCGCAACCGGGAATATGACCTCGACACGACGGCCTCGACGCTGATGAAAAAGCTGCGCGAGGATTATAACATCCCCAGCGACTGGACGCAGGAGCAGGCCTATAAGGTCATCTCCGTCCGGTATGAGCTGGAGCTGCGGAGCGTCGAGGGCGTGGGGCTGGAAAACTACACGCTGGCGACCGACGTCAGTGCGGAGGATCTGGCGGCGGTGATGGAGCTGAGCATTCCGGGCGTGATTGTCGAATCGAGCACCGTGCGCGTCTACAACACGAAGTACGCGGCGCATCTGCTCGGTTCCATCGGCAGCATCGAGGCTGGGGACTGGCCGGAATACCGCGACAAGGGCTACGCGATGAACGCAAAGGTCGGCAAAGAGGGCATCGAGCTGGCCTTTGAGGAATATCTGCACGGGACGAGCGGCATGAAGTATACGACTGTCTCGTCCACGGGCGAAAAGCTCGACGAATACTACACCAGCGTTCCGCAGCCGGGCAACAACGTGGAGACGACGCTGGACATCTCGCTCCAGGCCGTGGCAGAGAATGCGCTGGAGAGATTGATTTTGGACCTCCGCGAAAACGGCGTCGGCGCGCACAGCGAAGGCAAGGACGCCGAGGGCGGGGCCGTCGTGGTGCAGGCCGTGAAGACAGGCGAGATCCTCGCCTGCGCGAGCTATCCGACTTATGATCTTTCCACCTATAACCGCGATTTCAAGGAGCTGAGCGAGGACCCCTATAAGCCGCTCTACGACCGGGCGCTGCTCGCGGAATATGCCCCCGGCTCGATCTACAAGATGGTCACGGCCATCGCGGCCATCGACATGGGCCACATCGGTGAATACTATGAGATCACGGACGAGGGCGTCTACATGTACTACGCGAAGGAAAACTTCACGCCGAAGTGCTACGTGTGGACAAGCTCGAACGCGACGCACGGCACCATCAATATGCAGGAGGCACTGGCCGAGTCCTGCAACTACTATTTCTATGAAGCGGGCCGCCTGACCTACAACGCCTATTTCAGTGAGACGGGCGAGAATCCGTTTGATATCGTGGCGAAGGCCCTCGGCCTCGGCGAGCACACGGGCATCGAGTTGTTTGAGTACACCGGCCAGCGCGCGAACGCCGAGACGAAAAAGGCCAACTACGCGGGCGACGAGTCCGGCTGGTACGGCGCGGACGTTTTGCAGGCTGTCATCGGGCAGAGCCTGAACCGCTTCACGCCGATGCAGATGGTCTGCTATGTGCAGGCGCTGGCAAACAAGGGTACGCGCTATTCCGCGACGTTCCTGTCGCGCATCGTGTCGTGGGACTATCAGTCGCTGATCAAGGAGCACGAGCCGGAGGTGGCCAGCACGCTGGACATCTCGGATGAGGCGCTCGACTGCATCGACAAGGGTATGCGCATGACCGCCAAGGTGGGCACGGCCAAGAACTATCTGGCCAATTATCCGATCGAGGTCGCCTGTAAGACCGGCACGGCCCAGTGGCAGGGCGTGACGTCCGACGGATCTGTCAGCGGCTCCGACAACGCCTCCTTCGTGATCTACGCCCCGGCGGACGATCCGGAGATCGCCATCGCGGTCTACGTCGAGAAGGGCGCGCAGGGCGGTAATCTTGCCAATGTCTGCATCCCGATCATGGATGCCTATTTCTCGGGCGAGACAAAATATGAAACAATATTGACCGAGAATACAGTTCACTGATTTTTTGAAAATATTTTTGCGCCCCCATTCTTTTCTTTCTCTTTTCGGAGAAAGAAAAGAACCGCCGC